>Ga0123355_10006604_pt1 | contig 17215 bp, 7 predicted proteins | sample TergutEmb28metaG_3_FD_89872 | JGI IMG/M metagenome (GOLD analysis project Ga0123355, IMG submission 89872) | Embiratermes neotenicus P1 segment gut microbial communities from Petit-Saut dam, French Guiana - Emb289 P1 | ecosystem: Host-associated > Arthropoda: Insects > Digestive system > Gut ...
ACAAACTTTAAATAGAAGGCCTAATAACAATAAGAACATTATTACTGTTGTTAGTGGTGCTGTTGTTTTTGTTGTTATGAACATCATCATCAATGTAAGACGCGGTTCCGGTGTTCACAACGCAAGGCGTCGTAATTTGCCTCGTGGTCCGTAACTAAAAGAATAAGCTTTTCCACATGCATTTCTTCCTCAAGATAGCAGCCGTCACGCTCGATCACTAGAGCCTGATTGACGTAAATGGAACATGCGGCATCAAGACTCTTAACTCGGCAAGACTTGTGTGACTCGTCTCGACACTGTTGGTGTGTACGCACCCTAAGCTTCAAGAAGTCTGAGGATCTGACTGAGATTTTTTTCGTGGCTTCTCAGCAAATGCCGAAATACTGCCTTAAAAAGGGTAAACGCCGCACGACTTCTTGCACATACCAGGCCGTTGAACAGCCAGTCCATATAAGATCTGTGATGGACAAAGTGACATTGCAATTGGTGTTCCCCCCCATGCCCCTGCGATTACTACCGTTATCCTATCGTCATTTCATTGGTGCGCCTGCTTTACGTCCAGTGTCTAACAATGCCCCTCTATTAACAATCTGTGTTAATAGCAGCCCCACCAAGTATGGTGCTCCATATACTCCGTCGTAATCAGTGTATGTCGAAGAAGTTCTTTTTTCTTTGTCTCTCACACTCTTTTTCGTAGTTGGCACATAATGCGGCAGTAAAAGCTATGTTCTGTTAGCATGTGTGAGGCCATGGATCAGGGTAAGGCTGTCGACAGCCTCACACATCCGTGACTTAGATCTTTTCGCCACACAAGCTTATCCGTGGTGTGGAAGTCTCAATGGTTATGCGGAAGTGTTACTCGTGCAATCATGTGTTCTGGTAATTTGTGTTTGGTGTTAGATGTTGACTACAGAACGTCGAAATGCAGAGAGTATTTGTACAGTACTTTGTGTTAAATTTATTGTTCTTCATGTTTTCTGTAGTTTGGAGGATACGTACCTGACGTTACTCGAAAATGGTAAGTAGGTTAAACTACGAGTAAAAATTGCAGAAGTTTTATGGGGCATGTTTTTGGCCATTTTCTTGTATCTTAAAGAGATTACATACTTTTGTCTTTGTGTAAGTCATCCCGCTGGTTTTACTACCAAAGAAACACTTATTCAGTCTAACACAGCGCAGGTTTATTTTAATTCAAATTGTTGCCTTTTCATTGTGCTAAATATTTCGGCCGGTCCGTAGGCTATGCTGAGGCATGTCAGTACAAATATCTTGTTCTAAGGGGCTTCTTGTTTAGAGTTACTTTTTTTTATAATGTTAATGTGGCATGGTTTTCAGCTGATTCTGCACTTCGTAGGTCACAGGGGAATGAACAGTGTAATGCAGGAGAATGATGCTGATGTTAGTTCTTGATCTTGGCAGTACATTTTGAAGTGTTAGTAACAGGTTGCGTTGATTGTATCATGAGATTTGAAGTGCAGCAGCAATGGGGGTCTGTTTTAGACCCTCTGATTGTGTTTGGATGGATGCTTCACCTGGTATGCCATCGTATTGGCTATACTGTTTTATACAAGGGTCTGTCAATGTGATTGCCAAATAAATAATGCAGCTGTGCCATCAACACTGCCACAGCTGTGCTGTGAATGGGCTCCAGTTGTATGTGTTTCATATAAAATTTAGCGGAATATTTAATTTAGTAACATTTAGGGTATTTTGTGCTCATGTGTATGTTTTGTATTTTATGATGTGTTCCACATCTTACAGTCCAATTTCCAAACTTCAGAATCCATGGAATGTTGGTAAATGTGTATGCCTATATGCATGTATATAGAAATTTTGTATGTATGTTACTTATATATTGGCAGTGATTGCATTGTTTAATTTTGGTTTTGTTAACTAGTGTACTGGGGTAGTTTTATTGTTCATGCAGTTCGTCAGATTGTGGTGAAGAGGTGGTGGACTGATGTGTAGTTAGGTTGGATTAGATCACCAACCACAATCATGTTCATAAGACATTCTAGGATATCAGAGAACAAACCAAATCTGTATGTTGTATTTCAGTAGAGGTTTTCATAACCGATAGTTTACCAGATTGTAGGTTTTAATGAATGTCAAAATTCTGTATTAAGATAATGGTCTAATGGGATATAATGCAGCACAATTTGGTAAAGAGGTAGAAATGTTTCAGAAGGGTTAGTTGCTGTCTTCTTCATTATATTCTACCCAGAAGTAATAAATAGTTGTATTGTATGTGGGAATGGGGACTGCCAAAATGGATTGCCCAGAGATTGTTGTTGTTAACTTGCCAAGTTTTCACAAGTAAATAATTATTAACAGGGATTTTGGTTTTACATTTAGATCTAATTAGATACTGATGTAGGAATGAATGTATAATAATGGCATCATGCACTAGTGCATTTATCAAAGTGTAACATACATTTCAGGCATTACTTGGGACCCAGCTTGTTATTACATTAGCGATGGTAAGCATCATACAGAAGTTCGGTCCGCATTATTCTCTAGCAAGATGGTTTCTTTGTTCCACTGGGTAAGCTGCAGTTTTCACTTTTAAATTAATCTTATTACTAGAAAACACTATAAATTCTGTTACAGTTCTGTATTTTATAACTATACAGTAAGGAATGTTACTTCAGAATTTTTGGAAGATGCTTTGCTGTTAATTAAGTCCAGGTTGGATTAAGTGGTTTTCAAAAAAATGTGTAATGGGATGAATGTCCATCCTAATGGACACAGATGAAGCATGAATGAGGTTCAAAGATTTTGTTACAGGAATCTGTGCATTATGATGATCAGTGTTTCATATAGCTGCTTGAATTCTGGTACAAATGCAAAGATAAAGACTGTTGTAAAGGTAGTTGCAGGTTGTTACTAATGCACTTGAAATAAGGCCATGTCCCATAACATTTGAAGTGACCTTATTTTTTAATGTAGTTTATTACAGGTGAGTTGGTATAGCGTAGTTTGTATAGTGATTTCCTATAGGCTGGGCAGTCTGGGGATCAAATCCTGGTGGGGGCAAATTTTCTGCATTTCTCCAGACTGGCCCTGGGGCCGACCCAACTTTCTGTACAATGAGTACTGGGTCATTCCCAGGAGGAAGGTGGCCGGGACATGACATTGACCTCCCACCCCCCTTTAGTATCGAGGTTAAAGAACGAGTATAGCTATACCTCTACTCCTCTGGCCTTCATGACCTGTTCTAGGGTGAAATTTACTTTATTTATTACAGAATGTATTATTTCGTTGCCTGTATGGATCATTTCTGCTGGTTAGTACCAAGTAAATGGCAATTTACAAATGTTTCAGGGGTGGTTTGACAGAAATAGTGTGGCTAGATGTTATAACTGAGCTGTCTGTGATACAGACTTAGTTGTGTTCATACCTTAGAAGTTGGCAAAATGCAGTAACTTCTGTGGTGGGCTGTAAAGATGCATATAAGAATTCCTGTATGCTAAAATGAAGAAAAAAGTGATTCATTGAAGTTTTCTTTATAGCAATAAATATTATTCTGTGGGATGAAAAATCACTAAGATAGTTTGACATAACTTGAATTCTATCCTTGATGCATGAAAAATTTGGTGTTTTAACAAAGTGCAGGACTTCAAGGAGTATTAAATTGCCTGGGCATGCAGCACGCAGAGGATGAACAAAAATAAATAAAATGTAGTCAGAAGACGTGAAGGAGTGGTGCTGCTTGGGAGATGTAGTTGTAGATTGGAGGATAATATTAAGATCACTGTTAAGAACATAGGCTGTGAGGATGTGCACTGGATTCATAAGGCTCAGGATAGATCCAGTGACAGGTTCTAGGGGCACAGTAATGAACTTTTGTTTTCCATAAAAGGAGGAGTATTTGTTGGGAAAATGTAAACTAATTTTTCAAAAGGGTTGCTGCATTGAGTTATTATTTTCATCTGGAGGCCAGTTAAATTTTCATATGCCAGGAATCATTTAAGGCCAGTGGGGCTGTTTTGTAGGCATGTTCTGTATTTGCGAAAAGTGTCTATTGGCTCTGTCATGTCTGACCTTCAGTCTGTTCTCAAGTGTCATTGTGGCCCCCACTGGATGGAATTGTGTGAAATTTACTATCAGGAATTTATGTGAACATCTGTTGAGAAAATACAAATTTGTGTACAGTTGGGTAAAAATATGGGGTGCTTCACATGAAGATCTAAGTATGTTACATCATTGCTGGTGATATTATAAAAGTGCTCTGTATGATTGAAATGGTATCTGGCTGTTAGGGTAACCAAGGATAGCAAAGGAGGTATGAACATTACATGAACGCACCACAGAGTTATGTTTTATGCACATTGCCCCTCTTGTTTAATTAATGTAGATAAACCTTCAGAAAAAGTTTCCAAAGTCAGACATCACCCAAAGTCCATGTTTAACTATAATACAGGGTTATTCGAAGTGATTGTCAGGGTTTTAACAACTTGTCATACACAATACACTTGAGACAGGAGTATATGTATTTTTTTTATTTAATAGAACAACACTCCAAGTTTTTGTTACATACCTTACAGGTGCCCTTTGAGAATTTCTAGATCCATCGGTGCAACTACATACTCCTATCTCAAGTGTATACACAATACACTTGAGATAGGAGTATGTAGTTGCACCGATGGATCTAGAAATTCTCAAAGAGCATCTGTAAGATATATAACAAAAACTTGGAGTGTTGTTCTATAAAATTAAAAAAAACATATACTCCTGTCTCAAGTGTATTATGTATGACAAGTTGTTAAAACCCTGACAATCATTTTGAATAACCCTGTATTTGTATAATATGAGAGCATTCAGGGAGGTCTTTACATTTTACATGGAATCACCTCCTTTTCATTGCTTTATTACATAGCCTTAAATATGACTTGAATTTTGTTGTCTTGTAGACTGAAGAGGTATCTGTATCCAACCGATGAAGAGCTTCGAGCTCTAGCAGGAGTTCCTAAAGATAAACCGAAGGGAAGGAGAGGTGGGAAGAATATTGAGAATGGAAAGCCAACTGAAACTTTCCACATTCCAAGGAGTTTGGACATTGCGGTTTGTCTATGAATTCAGTGAATTGAGTGAAGTATGACTTTGGTAAAAGATACTTATTCATACATTTTGCTTGTCAGTTGCCAATATATTTGGTGGTAATAATGAGAATGAATGGTGTATTGTTTGTGTAGTTGGAGACTGCGCAAGTGACTGCTTTAGATGTGGTTCATCTGAAGTTTTATTCTGAATACCAGTGGCTGTTAGACTTCGCAGTGTATTCATCTGTTGTCTACATTTTAACAGAGGTTAGTACTGAATCTTTTTGAATTTAGTTGTGTGTTTAGAAGTCAAATTTGATGTCATGTGAGGTCTCCATTTTTCTGGGTTGTAATGTTGTGTCACTGGGTAATGAGTGCTTGATGTTTGAGACCAGTAGGTTGTCACAAAATGTTGGGCACCAGTTACCTTGAGACACAATGCCACATTTCAGAAGAGCGAAAGCCTAAAAATTCAATGTAATATTTTTGTCTGACCTCTACAAAATTTTCATGATATTACAGTTAACTTCACCATGTACATATAGTAAAATTTCTTTAATTCTATTACTAATAATCCAGAAGTCCTGATAGTTTGGTACTTGAGAAAATTTGTCCCAAGACTGAATATGTGTGATTTATGACCAGAAATGTCAGTGACTGATTCTGTGAATTTATCTTGCATTATCTGGACTTTATTGAGCCCACTGGGTTGTTAGAATGGTTGTAAAATATCTCAAAATGAGTTAACGGTGTACTGCTGGCAAGAGAAAACATGTAACTTTAATGACTCCTCAGACACTTCTAATAATTAGGAGGCTCGACAGTGACAGAAACCAAAGTTTGTACAACACTAGATTGTCAACTGTTTATGATGTAAAGAAACGGATGGACCTACACAGTCATTTCTGGCATCAAATGAAAGTGTGCAGGGCCTTCTCAAGCAGTAGACATTGAAACAACCTAGGTTTGTGCAATTGGACAAGGTGCTGCTTGAGTGGTTTACAGCAAAGCTTCCCAGAAGAAAACCAATGACTGGGCCTATGATAATTTAAAAATCTAAGTTTTTTAATGGTGAAATGAAAATAAGTGACAGGTTCACACTTTTTGAGGGCTGTCTGCAGAATATGGGTACTGTCTGATAACCCAGAATGTTTGATATATCGGCACCTGTCCAGTCCTGTGGGTGCCAGATGAAAGAAATTGTGTATGTTACAGATTGCATGTTTGGAATATCCATGCTTCTTCATCTATTATCCAGATGCTGCCTGACTTACAGTCACTCATACTTACAATAATGATGCATTCAGTAAACACCATTAGTGGATGATGCAGTTCACATGCATACAAGTCACTGTTGTGTCTGGTCCAGTGTCTTGTACCAGGAAAAGCATTGCAGGAGTTGAAGAAGAAGATGAATCTGTTTTTAATATTCTATTTGTTTCATTGGCCACCCCCAATTAATTTAATTCACATGTAAGACAGTGACAGAAATAAAGTACATGTACTATATAGTATTAAATTATGAACATTTTTGTTTACATTACTTTATTATTTATATGCTTTTAATGTTCCTGTTCGTCATTTTGAGGAAAAGCAATTGATACCATCAATTATGCATACTGCAATGATGATAATGTTGGAAAGTTGATGTGTATACATAAGGTGTTTCTGATATACGACAGCATCAGCTTGTGACCTGGTTGTTAGAATGGAACCTCATTGTGAGTTTGGTATCATTTGTAGTACTCCATACAGGAACCATGTCGCAGTTGTGAGTTAGGTCAGATCTTGGTATGGTATGTGTCAGACATTACAGCACCTTTCAAGAGAGATGGGAATATTTAGATCAAGCAGATAGAAATTTAGGGTATAGAGAGAACTGGGTGTTAAGGAAGATCAAAATGTTTATTCTTTATCAGGTGTTATTAATCTTTTTGATTTGACAAAGAATTCATGGGTAGGGCATTTAGGTCTCCTCTCTTCCTGAGGTGTTGTAGGCCAATGTGACTCAGGGTCTTGCACTTTGTGGGTTCCTGTGTTTGTTTTTAGACATTTTATAGGAACATGGATGAGGGATTAGCCCAATACAAGGCTGTGCCTGCGATTTTTTTTTTTTAGCCTTAGACGTTGCAGTCACTGGTTGTTGGGCATATGTAGGGGATAGTAATGTTAAGCTGGATCTTGTTGAAAGATGGAATGAGTTTTGTTTGTGATGGTTTTACAAATTTCTAGATCCTACACTTGGAGCTGACTGTGTCTTACAGGCCTCTAAGGATATTACAGATTCCTCTGTACAAGATTTTACATTTTTGCACTGGTGGCTATAAAGAAAACTGCCTCCTGGGATGTGATGCAATATTGTCTGGTAGTGGGGGTCATTGTTTCAGAGGATCCTGCAACGCCCATCTTCAGGGTAGTTGATGATGGCTGCAGCAGGTTCCTGTGAAGTGTCTAAAACATCTGTCAGACTACAGCAGGCATAAAATATCTGTGAGCTTGGGAGATGGTTAGAGACTCTTCACACACATGTGCTGCTGTGCTGGCACACAGGACATTACTCTTTCTGCTGCATGGTTTCAGCACATCATCTGATGTGGTAGACGGGTGTGTTATTTGTGTGTTATAGTTTGCCTGTTGACAGTTATTTAATATTAGTTTAGAAAATGTAAGTGAACACTGACATTGTTATAGAGTGATAGCAGTTACATGAGTCTTGCATTCTTAATCATTTCTAGGATTTTTGGGGGAGTAGTCAGGTTGTGAGATATATGGCATATATGGCATGCAGAACACATGGCATTTTTATCTCGTGAGACAGCTGTAATCCGCAGCGGACCACTGGGTTTCTAATAGACAAAGCATCTTCAAGTGAAGTTGCATGTCATTGTTTGTTGTAGGTGTATCATGCCTTCATACCTCCTAAAGATGAAGTGAATCTCAGCATGTTGTGGTGTTTTTTAGTTGTTGGATTTTCAACGTATCCTTTTATAAACTTCCTGTAAACATTTGAGGAATGACCCTACTCTGCTTACTACTAATTTAAGTACTTGTTCTGTGCTGCATTTGATGTTTCTGTGATTATTGTTACAGTATCAGAATAGCAGTAATGTGTTAATGCATGTGCCAGATTTTATCCGTTTCTTACATTACTGTGAACTAAAACAATGGTTTTATATACCTTTGTTTTTGGAAACATCTGGCCTAGAAATTACATTACATGGTCGTTTCATGAGTTGAAAGACATTGGACTCATATGACTTATAATTGAATATCTACAGTGTAAAGTTAAATTACATTTAGAATATATTTGCAGTTTTCTTGTATTCCTTAACATATTTCCTCAGCAAGCTACTTCTGTCACTGACATATCAGTATTTTCAGAGTCAGGAATCGGTAGGTGAGCGGTCAACTGTTATTGTAACAGCATTTGCTTACCTGCTGATTGCCATGATGGTCCTTATAGTTGATGAGAATACATTGGAGCTGGGCTTGAATAGAGCTTACACAAGCTTCAATCAGAGTGCAGCTGCATTTTTAGAAACACAGGGTCTTGATTCATCGTAAGTATTGAGTTTTTTAACAAGTGATTTCTTGTAGAAAGTGTATAGGTATAAAGAAATAAATAACATACCAGAAATTTTATACTGATTTCAGGGGTCCTGCATCAAAACTAGTGTTGAAATTCTTCTTAGCTCTTTGGTGTGCCCTTCTAGGGGCACTCTTCACCTTTCCTGGTCTACGTATGGCAAAAATGCATTGGGATACACTCAGGTACTAGAATTGCACAAAATAAATGTATGCATTGCTGTCTTATACCACATATTTGAGAAAATATACTGTGTGGAGGAAATGCAACATGTAGAAGATGGGATTGAGTACATTCTGTTAAAGTGCTAAACACTGACCTAATATTCCTTATGTATACAGTCCGTTCTGTTGAGGTTACCTGATAGTAGTTGTAAGTGCTAGATGTGCATTTAACTTCTGTCATTTGGCTACATTAACTTTTTGCATCCTACTATATTTGGAAATATGTAGCACTGTACATAGATATCCAGTGGAATCAGCCAGGTAGCTAGTAAGAAAACCAAGTAGGGACCTTCCATGTTTGCCATAGAAACAACTGATTTTTCTCTCTTTGAAACTTCCTTATTTTCATTGTTGTGCAGATACTGCAGTGAAAACAGGCTACAGAGGTTTCTTTTTAATATAAGCTTTGCATCTCCATTTCTGCTGGTTCTGCTGTGGGTTAAGCCGGTGAGCAGGGATTACCTGACTGACAGGATCTTCCATGGTATGGCAGCTCCACTGATGACTGAGCATGCATTTGAGACGATGAGACTCCTCCTGATTGTTGCAGCAGTTCTCTTACGTCTTGCTGTTATGCCAACATACCTGCAGGCATACCTCAATATGGCATACCATCGGATAGAGGAACAGAAGAAAGAAGCTGGCAGAATAACTAACACGGAGCTCCAAAAGAAGGTTTGTGTTTCCAGAGACAAGAAATTTGTTGTCAGCTGTTTGCCAACATGTTCATTTTTGGTTTTGAGCTCTGATGTAGGCCTGTGACCATATTATAGTTATGCAGTGGTGCATTTTGCTGATTTATTTATCACTGGACCTCCTGTTATTAGAGAGGAGAGTTTGATCCATTGGGGTGTGTGTAATAGCACGCATTTTTCACTGCACTACTGGAGTGTCTGGAAACATCTTTGTTTTTATCCTCCTGTAAGCCTCTACATAGCACTTGTATTGTTTGTACATAATTCTCATACTTCCCTATCGAAGTAAATTGATGAACAGTGCACATGCAAGGCAGTTTCATTATATATCTACAAACAAAAGTGGTAATACATGCATATGTTTTAGTTGCCTTTATTTGTTATATTTTGTAGTTTAAATGAAAATCGGGGAATTATGATTTTTTGGTTATATCAGTAGTAAATATAAAGTGGCAGAAATTTGTTATAATTGCAATCTGGCAGTAGTTTTTTTTTCTCTCTCCAACAGATATCGGCTGTTTTCTATTACCTGTGTGTGGTGGCACTACAGTATGTGGCTCCACTTATTATGTGCCTTTACCTTACATTCATGTATAAAAGCCTAGGTGAGTAGCATTCCTGTTAACTGGAGCCCAAGATCTTGCTTTACTCTTTAATGTACAGTTCTGTATTACACATTTACTCAGATGGTTTTGTTCATTAGGAGTATGGCTGAAAAATTTGTGTTTATAATAACACTGCTGTGTGAACCTCAAATCTTGCAGTAGTATGGCTGTTTTAAAGTTGAACATCATGTTGTGTTTCAACTGGTAGTTATGCAGTGACTGTCATTGCATCGTTACTGGAGTATGGCTCTTCAATTATTGCAGTAGATACCAAAAAAAACCCCTAGCCCTTTTGTTACCAGCCGTATAGTATTGATCATTTTCAGCCTTTATATTGAAAGTGAATTAGTATTTTAATTGCTTATTTTCTAGGCAGCTACAGTTGGTCTGGTTTATTCTTCAGTCCCACAACAGATGAATGCTCTGCATTGCCAGCTCAGTTTGTTCCATTGCCCAGTCTTACAGGTGAAGAGTCAATACGAGAGTCTGCGCAGCAGTTCACACTTGCCCTTGACTCCCTTAAACAGGTGTGTGCCCATTTATGGGATTAATTCTTCTTCTTTGTTCTGTTCTTACTGGAATTATATATTTCTGCTGTTTTGACTTTTTTAATTTTCTCGAAATGATTGTGTTTGACAGTATTATAGTGTGCCATGCCACATTTTATACCTACAACAAAATATTGCTATCCGTTACGCAGTTTGTACATGCAGACTGGTCAGATACTCACAGAAGTATAACAAGAGTTATGTGAAGTTGGTTGTTAACAGGATGCTGTCATTTAAAGTGACATCTGTTTAAACTTGGGCTGGTAAACAGTCGCAAATGTGGTAGATGCAAACAGGGACCTGCAAAAGCCTCACATGTTCTTTGTGACTCACATTAAGCTTCAGGCACCTGGGTCAATGTTTTGTGAAGCCAGGTGACTCTGAGGACATTTCTAGTAGTGGGGCTGCTAATTTCTGGAATGTAAGGGCTGCACAAAAGATCATTTACGGTCAAAGTGCATGGGTCACTGCACTGTCTGCCCTTCTATTCTATTCTGTTGTATTCTGTTCTATTCTTTTCTTTTCTCCTATATTGTGTGCAATGTGAAATTTAGAGTGTATATGTTATATAGCTTCATAAGTCAAGGCTTTAATAGCATTAATGTTCTTTCTTGTCTGCAATTTAATAATTCAGTTTCCCTCCTCATATTGAGCTGTGGCAGCTTATCACATAACCACTTTGATAAATTTTGTATGCATTGCTTTTGAAAAGAAGGAGATGTGAGAAGTGTTTTCTTTAGTGATGCTGTCCAGTGTTAAGGTTATAATGTTGATGACGGATGAATAAAGTATGACCACTGAGCATTAGTGGAATCATACTTATGGGAAAACTGAAGTGGACGAAAAAGTGTCCCATTTCCATTTTTCCCACTGAATATTTCATGTGCGAATTAGCTTCTTAAGAAGGACTCTGCTCCATGGAGTATGTAAATAAGTAAGAATATTTCATGTGAATTGTGCTGGGATTGAACTTGGACCTCCAGTGGATAGGCCAGCAGATACCTTCCTGAGTCATGGCACAGCCTCACTTGTTAAAATTATATTACAATCAACACCACTGCCATGACAAAACTGTATCAGTTAACCTCTGATCTGTAAACAAGAAAATCTAATATAAGCATCTAAAATGCAAAATTAAAACCTGCAGGTAGCCACCAGGAAATCCTTGTCATATAAGTTTGATCTGCCCATATTCACTTTAGCCCAAGTTCTCTGGACAAGCTACATTCTTCAGATAACCCTGTTATACTAAATTCGGAAGGGCCAAGATCTTCCATGGGAAAATCATCCCCTAGTTTTATGAACAGAGAATACTAGAGAACAGCATGAATTTTAACTAAGACCTTCAGCTTCCATAAGGAGTATGATTGTAGCTCCTTGAAGTCTTAGATTAAAAAAAAACTGTAGTTACCTAACAGTCCATTGTTTATGACAAAGAATTTAGGAATAACATAACTAATATATTTATGGCTGGTAAAGAACGGAACTTTATGAATAATACCAGTGTAAATATGATATTTCAGTTGTCTTTTTGACATATTTGAAAGTTATTATACAGATTTTTCTGTGGGATCAGACATGTTTCTATGCACTTGTAGTGGCCATATTGTGCTACCCATCAGTAAGGTGTTGAATATGGCAGGGGTCTAGTTCTTGCTGCATAATTTCTGGGGGGGGGAAATGCATGCATGTTATTTGAATAAATATGACATTTTATTAACTTATGTGAGAATTTTTAAGGACGGGTAGGAAGTAATGGGCTTGTAAAAGTATTTAAGAGGGTGCAGTTGTAGATCATGTCATGTTTGTTGCAGGTTTTCACAACTGATGTGTTCAGGGGTCTCTTTGGCTTTGCAACATGGTGGTGCTGTTTTGCACTGTTTTCTACTTCCTCATTGGGGATGGTGTATCAGTCCTACTTCAGTCATTTTTAGTCTAGTCGTAATGATACGAAAGGTTTGTTTTATGATTTCCCATATGTGTATCTTATTTATTCAGTTACTCTGTAGCGTAAAGTGTTAATTCATCTTGAATGAGTTTTGTTGTGGTGCAGTTGCATCTTATTGCCAAGCCTAGTTACTTTAATTCACTAAGTGAGTGCTGCAGCTCTCGGTATGTTTTCTGTTGTTGATCTGTATATACAGAACACTACTGGCAGTTGTAAAAAGTTTTAAAAATTGTAACAGAAATTCATATTTCAAAGCTTTGTTGCAGTATTTGGTTAAAAATACCACATCCCATTCTTTTATCTGTCTTTGTTAGATCTTGTGATAGCTTGTGGAATTGGATATCTCTGGAAAGAAAGTTTACACCAGACATTGTAGTTTCAATGTTGCAATGGTGGGTGGAGCTAGTGTTAGGAGGAGACTACAGAGGCGCAAAGGGGGGAGGTCGGCTGGCAGTTTGGTGCATGGGGCAGAGTTATCAATCAGCATTTCTGATGTTGTGGACAAACATGGTGAAGGGGTCCACATGGTGTGCGTGGCACATACCACCAAATACTCAGTGAGGCAGAAGATGTAATGTGTCTTCCTGTTGTACGGGCTGAGGTGAACCTTCATGTGGTTCTTCATCACTGAGATGAATGTAGGCCCCCCAGCAGTTGCTGATGATAGTGGTGCCGAGTAGGAACCGCATCTTAAGGATGGCGAGCAGTGTCTCGGCAGGGCAGTCCGTGACATACAAGTGCAAGGAAGGTCCTGCCAAAACAGCTCTCATCTATTTTGACAACCTTTCTAGAGCCTCCAAGTTGTGACTGTATGATGGTCAGCTGTGAGTTCTAGGCGTGTGGTGCGAGCTGGAATGGGGCTTACAATGTAGTGTGACAGTAGTATGGTGCTGAGTAAGGTGAGTTGGCTCCCAGCAAACCAAAGTGAATAGTGAGTGCTGTGCCATGCATTGTACCGTCAACCGTCGATAACCTTATGACAGGCCTAGACATAACTGTTGCTGCCTGAGGGTCTGGCATACCACTGCATTTTGCCCTAATGGGATGGGCACTGAATCTCAGTAGGCAGGAGACGAACGTCTTTGAGGAACTAGATGGCGGGTTTCAGAGATGAGAAGAAATACAGCAAAAAGGCTAATGTGATGACACCATTGCAGCCATTTTGAGACGCTCTGAAAGGTAGCAGTGGGACATGCGGCATCTGTGTGAGACATCTCTGATGCGAATTATTTCATTTGTGTTAATGGACATAGCTACGTAGAGAAACTGGTGAAACATGTGACATGTATAAGGAATTGTGCACGGATATTCCAAAGACAAAGAACTGTAACATACATGAGAAGAGTGGGTGGGGAGGGGTGTGAGAAGTGTGTCTCACTTTGAACGAGAAAATAAACAATACCAGAGAGCTAGCCGAAACCATAACTGACGTCTTTGTCGATTGGTTCATTCTGTTTGAAGGGGAAAACCTTTTATAACAGAGAGATAGCCAACAGAGTAACCAAAGTAGTCTCGATTGGTTGGTTCACCTGTGGGTGAGGGGGTAGGGGGTGTTGGTCGGCATGGGCACTCCTGGCCATGGCTCGCAACCATCATCTGCTCTGTCATGGCACACTGGATCCAGTGTGTTCGGACTATATACTGCACTAGTGCAGATTTTGCTTAGGTGTGGTTAATTTGTGCACCTTTGTGCCATTGGATTTCTTTTGATCTTTGCTGTCTCTGGCAAATTTTTATGACTGATTGTCCTTTCTCTGCATTCATTGTTCATGTAAATCAAAGGTAATGTGATAGTCACTAGAGACATTTATGATCAAGAATTAAAAGAATTGTTGGCTTTGACTGGGATTAGAATATTGTTGTGTCCCTTATTCTGGTGTATCAGACACAGGTTGTCTTGACAAGGATGCTGGTTGCTGATTGGTTTGCATTCAGGGTCTAGGGGAATGTGGTGGTCTAGTGTTGCTTGTCAGCCATAGTTGTGAACGCTGCTAGAGACAAATTACGATATGTTTTTTAGAATAAGTTTATTGTTGCTGGAACAGTAAATACAGATGTGGTAATGGTGGACAGTTGCACCCACGTTACACCCCTAGAGAAGGCAGTGTGTGCTGCAGTCTCTAGCGAGGAGTGTAAACAAACCCTTTACACCACACAGTGTACAACCTGGAATGCTATCAGCTTGGTTTTTTTTGATTATGTACAGTAATTTTCGTGTTTGAAGTCTCTTTGTAATATAGTGTAGTAAAAACAAAATATTAATTACATTTTGTGTACCATTCTATACAAAGGGATAATATGTACTAGTTGAGTTTCCTTTCAAATGTAATAGAACCCCCGTAAGATGCTTCTGGAAAAATTAAATGAAGTGGGGTTATTAAGTTGGAAAATGTCTTAGAAGAGTAAGCTGAAATTGATATTATTCTGTAATTCAGTACTGAACTTGATATACTGTTTACCTGAATATTATTCTTTACAAATTGCACATTAAATTATTCATTTTCCTTATCAAACCACATGTCAAGTGCTCCCTTCATAATGTGATTTTGACACATCTGTGGACATAAGACAAGATTCTTTTTTTTTTCAAGCACAACTGGTAGGTGAAGAGCCTGTTCTTGCTGGAACTGTTCCATAAATACCTACTGTAATTTGCTATTCTCATGCTGGTTCATGGTGCATATTCCACACAAAGTGTGACATTGCATTACACTTTGTGAATTGCACCTGTGGAAATAGATGCCAGCACAGACAGAATATGACCTCTTTCTTGCTGTGCATTTCCACAGATTGACATGGAGTTTCTTATTTGTTTTCCTCATCTGTGGTGGCAGCAACTTTGGAAAGGAATCTGTATGAACTGAGAGTGTTATTTGGTCACCGGATTTTGGTAACAGTTTTACAAATGGGAATTGAGGTTGAGGTTTTGGTGAGAAAACATATTAAGTGGGTGAAAAATTTGTTGCAACATGAACCTTTCATGCCTCTTAGCCAGGAATTTTTTTTGAGCATAAACTTATGAAAAGGGCTATGTATATATTAAACATACTGAAAAATTTTGGTATGAAATTATTCTGACTTCTTCTTCTTTTTATTTGTCTTTGTCTTCTGTGGCATTAAGTGCACTTTTGGGCCATGGTGTCTTTTGCTGGAATTTTGAGACTTTAGTTTTTACTAGGCAAGGATGTCAGCTTCACACCCAACCCCAAACCTGGAGGGCCAGGGTATCCTTTGTCTGACACCTTGGTCAGGGTGGGCCTACCAGCAGCTGGCCTGCTACTCGCATAACTTTCAAATTTCCTTGTGCATTACCAGCTTCTTAACCCAACTAAATATGCCTTTGACAAGGTGGATGTACCTTTAAGGGAGTCTGACTTGTTACGGTGGAGAAATTTTTAAGTTGGGCTGTTGTAATTGGGTTTCACTGTATAATTTTTTTTTTATGTCCTGTGGGTAATGCAAGTTAAATATTGTATTTTTCTTGGATCCTATGATCATGCAATGTTGATATTGCAGGAATTAAGTTCTGCCTATGTGCGCGAAACATCTTAGTTTAGAGGACCACTGTGCATTCTTCGGGCTGTGACACACACACTGCTTGTACACAGAGCTGCAGCACATGATGCAGGCTGATAATAATTACTTAATTATTATTTAATAATTTGTTTTCAGAGGAATGTTTAATGAATCTGTGTTGTTTAATTTTATGTTCTCTAAAATAACCATTTAGTTATCTTATACTGATAGCCTTCAATAAATAAATGTATTTTATTCAGTGGATGAATTAATATTATTCTGATTGCATATGGATTGTTTGAGTCTGAGTTCTATAAGTTGTCATACCTATTTGATTTAATTAGAATTGATATTCGACATTACATTATACTGTATTTTATTGTTTTAATGTTGATGTATTTTGAGTTGAGTTTTTGCAATATGTAACTTTTAAATGATTGTGACATGATATGTAAGTTGTAAACTGGATCTGACATGTCGAATGTCACACGTGTGACTAAGTGGACTGAATGAGCAGACTAAAAAAAACTAAAATATTCTTCATTTTATGGACAAGATGGTACAAAAGTATGAAATGCAGTTGCAAAACTGAAATATATACATTGAGTTCTGATACAATTCCTTTTGTGTCCATTTTCAGAAAACTGTATTACATTAACAGTGAACATTATGGCCTTGGAAGATGTAGTGAAGTTTGTTACAATAGAAGCACATTAATGTGCAAGTGGTTTAACTCAATTCTTTATGTATGAGATGAAGAGAGATACGGGTGATGGATTTCCTTTTTATGGCTTACTTTCCATTAATGCAGGTCAGTTGCAGTGAGAGTGGTATAAGGACAGTAATGATTTTCCTGTTGTAGACTGCAGTTCAAGTACTTTGATCTGTTGGGCCAGTGTCCTGTGAGGTGAACGAATTTGCACCATTCAAGTCAAATGATATGTTGGCACTCTTTTTGGAGTCTCCCCCCCCCCCCCCACCCATATGGAAATAAATTTTTTTCTTTTCTCTTTTTTTTCTCCACTCTTTCTGTAAAATTAATTTTGGGTTA
>Ga0123355_10006606_pt1 | contig 17212 bp, 4 predicted proteins | sample TergutEmb28metaG_3_FD_89872 | JGI IMG/M metagenome (GOLD analysis project Ga0123355, IMG submission 89872) | Embiratermes neotenicus P1 segment gut microbial communities from Petit-Saut dam, French Guiana - Emb289 P1 | ecosystem: Host-associated > Arthropoda: Insects > Digestive system > Gut ...
AGTAAATATAAAAAGAGAAAGGAGGGAGTGGGAAAAAAAAAAAGAAGTAAAAGATGGGGGAGGGGGGGGGGGGGGGGGGGGGAGTACATGTATCGCGCAGACAACATACGCTTATACACTAACTTGAACACTTCGACAAATCAGACCACTAACCTTAATTTATTCTTCCGTTTTGAAAAACAGCGCGAAAGTCGAAGGATACATTTTAGACGAACTTAGTGGTTTAAAACAACAAGGAAGGAATTCCAAGCAGGATACGATAATTATCAATGTTATTTTATTTTATTCATAAGAAAAAATGACTACTGATGTATAGATAATGTACGTGTAAACCTGTCATGCACAAACTAACAGTTCCCACCGTCTTTACACTTCTGTCAACATATAAACAACAAGTCATATGTGCAATACAAATGTATGATCATCATCCATCTACACAACAAATTACACCGGTTTATCTACATTAATTACCGCTATCACACTGAAAAATAAGAGAAAATATTCAGATAGCCACGTTAATTTTATATATTCATATGGCGACATATTACGCTACATTCGACAAAAAAATGCCTTAATATTAACTGCATATATTTCTACGGCCAATTATCACATTCGCACATTACTTCAGGACAAAGAACGAAGTGTCGGTAGTGTAGCTTCCACCTCACGAGGTAACAAGGTGTATAATCTTTCATTCTGTACTCTGTCTTACGACAGGTCCACAGCCTCTTCCAAATCAAGCTCTCCACAGAGTGAGATCTAGCGCTTCATCTTTCAATTTCCAGTATCATCTCTTTTCCTTAAGGTCATCCAGTAGTTGCTTACGTCTTCTTTCTCGTTTTGCTGTCAATTATAACCTTCCCTATATCTCTCCTTCAATAACGTGTTTTAGAAGGCAGTTCCTACGCAAGATGTGACCAATCTAGTTAGCGTTCCTGCTTTTTATTTTTTTGTAGAATTTCGTTACTACTTACTGAATAAATAATAATATGGCGTCAGTGTGGTCTCTAATGGAATCACGTTCATTCCATGTTCCGTGAAAATAAGAAAACTGGTCCAAAAGTTGAAATGGGACAGACAGGCAAACAAACAGACATCGTGGTTTAGCTCATAAAGTTACTCTTTTCCTTTAGGAAGGAGAATATGATAAAAATAAACAAGGAATAAAACTAAGTGTCTCGTTAAAAGAAAGAATAAATAAATAAAGATAGATAATACACAATAAAAGTAACTATGCTGCCACGCATTCAATGTTTACAGTACGCTGAATCCGCGTTCAAGCGTCTATAATGAGGACGAGTTTTCAGCGCCTACGAGGAACGCGAATACTGCCCGCGTTACACTTGTGTTAGAGAAGTTGCCGCAGAAGCAAGGTAGCCGAATGCGCGCATGGCAACGTCAAACAAGCAACAGTGGCTCGGTCGTACTAATCGCAGTCAACCTACATGACACGGCAAGTTTTGTATTTTGGTATAGATCTGCACACAGCAACACCGAAAACAAGAAACTGATCACGTTAGGTAAAAGAGAGATCAGCAGAGATTTTGAAAGTAGTACACACTAGTAAGTTTATTGAACAGAAGGGGAAACGCAGTCAAAATGTCTACGACCCTCACTGAATATCGTAAGAGTACGTCACCAAACTAATGCAGTCATCGGAGAAATATTAAATGATCGAATATTTTAAAGTCGAATATTAGCAATACAACTGGCCACGATACATACTGAATGAAGAAAAATAAAGTCCAAGAACAAAGCAGGCACTGGAAGCCAAACCCCTATGGACAAGACATCCTTGTCTCCTACGTAACCGTAGTAACAGTAATAGTAATAATAATAATAATTAATCAGAAGCTTCAAAATTTGTGCAAGATCTTTGGCACCACATTAGTTTCTGACAGCACTTTAGATACTACAGGTACCACTGTCACCTCTTACATATGCAACTGCTGCTTAATCCCTGCCAATTTTACATACTTTGCATTTTATTGTTACACGTCTTCTCAATATTCTCGGTAATAGGGACAACTGTATTAATTATGTAAGCAACTTTACTGTGTGTTGTCAGATGATGCAGTATCATGTATACAGTGCTATCAATTTTCGGTCCCAGTAAATTTTGCACCTTATATTCTGAAACATTTTCTGGAGGATACACTGAACATGGGACTAAAATTTTTCTTAAGATATTTTTCAACATTACTTCGTGACAAATCGTTTAGATACATTATCATTCCTAGTTTTTATTTCGTTGATGCTAAGATCGTGCACCATCACGTAACGTGTTGTATGATTTCAATATCACAGCCACATTTTCCGCACAAGTCTGTTGTAACTCTTTCATCATTTTGTCGATCTAAGTTTGCTTAAATCAAAGCGCTACCGGCCAAGTGGTGATCTTTGTTTCCATACTAGTTTTACCTTCTTATTTTATTAGTTTAAGAATCAGCCATACTTTCAAAAAGATTTAATGGTTTTTAATTACAGATGGCAAAAAAGACGGTCTAGTGGTACAATGAAATATTACTTTTCAATAGTTATCATCATCATCATCATTTAAGAACCATTCATACAGTCATCATTATATAGGGTTGAAAGGTGCGGTGACTAGTGAATAATAAATCCCAAAGGACGTGTAGGGAGGGGTTCGTGACGTACTTTAATGTACTGTCTGGAATCATCCTAGAAGAACAAAGCCGGAGTTAGTATAGCAGGTCCCTGTACCGGTGTTTGAACCTGAAACGCTCAAAATATACAGGGTGAGAATAAAGTCTTTCCCTTATTACAAACATTTATTACAAGAAAACTACTGTACGTGGAATACAAACATATATTTTTTTTAAATTTAACTCAAGAAGTTTTTTTTACAACACATCAGTACACTTCAACATGTGCTCCTTTTGTTGCATGGAGAACGTCTAATCGATAACCGGTGATTTTGTTTTGTGATACCACAAAACACACTGGGCTTTCTCCTTCATTGACTCCATTTTGACACTAGCAGGTTATGCAACTGTAACATAACAATAAACACATGACATAAAATTTTAGAAACTAACTTAAGTAATGGTAAAAAAATGTTTGTATTCCACGCTGTTTTCTTGTAATAAATGTTTGTAATCAGGGAAAGACTGTATGCTCCCCTTGTAGAGCAGAAGCGCTAACGACTCAACCACGATTGTTCCACAAGCAGGGACAAAGCACAGCAATATGCAATTAAGCCTAATCAGGTACAGCTCTTGATGATACGGGCATATGGTGTAAGCATGTGTTGAGATGCGGTTCCACGCGCTCTTTAACATTCAAGAGAAGGAGACGGGTGTTACACTTCGTTATTCTATCGATTTTACCAAGATTCTCCCTAACCATGCGATAGGATGTACTAATGAAAGGAACACATCAGTGCCAATAATCAAACAACGTCTTATATCCTGCAGCTCGCCATTTTACTGAGTTATTCTTGCTCCATATCAGTACCGTTCAAATCTGTCGCCGTTCATAACATGAAGGCATATGGAAGAGTGAAGGTACATATCCAATCACCACTAATTTCGGCACTAGATAATGAAAGCGGCCTCCTTCACGCCTCTGCTGTTTATCCCCTGGCGCCAACCACTGTATAGGAGAGTGGATAAGCCCCACGGCCAGTTTCGACATTTTGGAGAAGAGAAATGTCTCTTGCACCTATGGGACACGCGACCAAGGCACCGCGGTTGTCTAGCCTGTAGCCTAGTCACTCCATATACGAGTACTTAGCTATAGCAGTTCCGTAAGATACGTTTTGAGAGACACGTTTCGTCTAGGGCACACAGCCGTAGTTGTGTTCTCCTCCTCCGTTCCTTCGTATATTTTTGTTGTTTGTTTATCCTTTCTGTTTTCCTTGGATATTAATTTTTAGTTAACAGGATATATGAGATTTTACCAGCCCTGATGCAGTATGGTATTTCGACTGACGTACGAAATTTTACCAGCTATACGGCTGTTTGTTAAGGGAAGAAAGTGGCCTCCATATCTCTTCCAGTACAGGTAACACACTTTAACTCTTCCTTACGCACCCATCTGGACACCAATATACCGCACTGAATTATGGTATTTGCTTAATGTATTTATTCTTCTCGACGTTACTAGTATATTCGCCAGTAGTCGCAAGACGACACAAAGCAAACACCATACTTCCTTCATATAAGTTTAATAGTTATTACATAATATAACCATTTCTGTAGAATAAGAGGAGATGGAATAAACCAAAACATCTGTTTAACCTATAAAAATGCTTCCCACATGCTACATAAGATCCACAACTGACTCCAACACGATAACAGTCCAATATCTTGCACAGATTGTCAAAAACTGTACTGAACTGTGTAATTAACTACACTACAAGTTAACATAACATTGATGCGTAAGGCAGCCTAACGGTTCAGTTTCCACTTTTAACGCAAAAGTTTGCGAACAACTATTCAATATATTATATTAAATCTCTTAATATATTAATAATTAGGCTTAATGCAGTCATAATATTACATAAATACATAATATCTTAATATATTTAAGAATGGCTCTAGCAGTTTTCATGTCGCAGACGCTTTACCAAGGAGGAAAAAACCTTAGGTAATACACAATATAAAGGAGACAGCGTGGACCCTAGATCCGGGCCGGAAGCGGTGGCGAAAGATATTTGTGTCCTACCGAGAATAGAATCCCTGTCCTTCAGTCACACACTAATCTATACTGACTGAGTTATCCCGAATGAAAGTATAGTATATCGTCGAGGTGCCCGTCGCGTAGGTCACGAGAGAGTGACAGTTCCTGACACTTCAGTGAACAAGTACCAAACATACGAATAGGCAGTAGAACTAGACATACATTTAAGATTTCTTTCTCGCTTTCTTCGTTTGTTTATTCCCTCTTCCTTTCTTTCAGTCTTGCTCAGTCTTTGTTTTTCTTTCTTCTTCTCTTTGTGGTGTGCCAAGTCTGGCGACCGAATAAACATGGCGGCTTCACGAACCTCTGCTGAACTGATAAGATGTAAGCTGCTGGCCTAATGAGACTGTCCATAGACTTCCCCATTGGCTCATCTCTCGACATCATAAGTGCAAATGAAAACAAACAGCGTTATCCATGGAGCATGCACTCGTTATGCAGATGGGTAATATATGTGAATTCTTTCAATGCCAAGACTTTAATTTTTTTTTTTTTTAGTTCAACGGAAAAAAGCCACAGACATTTAGTATGTAAATCCGATAGATGACATGTTCTGTATGGTAACTGGCACAAATACTGAAATGTGGATGGAAATAATATTTCACGATATACTCCTGCCTCGATGTTATAATTCTAGGGGATTAAAGACGTAGTAACAAACAGCTTATGTCGCTGGCTACAACGATAACCGCAGGTTTCACACAGGATGAGAGGCAGGGCTTGATCTGGCGCTCTGAACTACGCTGGAGTGACGTCACGCTACCACGATGACACGGTGAAGACATGCAGTACGAGGCGGGTCCCCGAGCGGTCATTCAACCCTCGCGGGTTTCGCGTCGTCATGCCGGGTACACCCGGTGCAGAGGAGTCCCGTTCGTTGCCACCTTCACTGTGCGCTCCAAACAGTGTTAGTTTAATGTTGAAACACATTTCCTTCTTCATCTCTCTTGAAAAAGAAACAATGCTAACAAATCAGCGCGTTTCACACACCACTTCTCTCTCCCAGTACCAACATTCTTGCTCCAATTCAAAAAGACTTTATGGCAGTACAATGTTAACAAACTCAACAAATTGAATATTGTCACTGTTTACTCGCGTGACAGCCATGTGTTCTCTGATACAGATGGCACTTTACCATGTGGCTTGACAACTGAAGAACATGCTTGTCTATCATGCCTGTGTGTCCACCCACCTGCTACAACGTTTTAATCAACCAACCGACGAGGTTTCACGATTTTACACACAAACTTCTTTTTTAATCACCATTACTGCTAATGGCCTAGAAGGAACTTTCGGAGACTTTATCTATTTAATATTTACTTCCTTTTTTTTTTATAAAACTTTAAATCATACATATTTGCATCCATTTATGTAAAGATCGGGATGAATGCAGAGTTTAATAAAACTACTATCTTGTAAAAAGTGTACAGACTGAAGACGACCGCATGTCGGTTGAAATATGTACCTGTTTAATGTAAAGACACACTTATCTAACTATGGTTAGATAAGTTGTGTAAACGGAAATATTAATTACACCAAACAATTTGAACTCTAAACACAACAGGATGCACAATATCAAAACATCACGCTAACATGGAAGCACGTCATTACTGTACAAATCGTTACTTCACACGCAGTCGTTTCGACATTTTGGTCACTGACCAGAGTAGGAGTTTTTGTTTTATCGATTTTTCTTCAGAATCACTTACGAACTGGCAGTGTGGCAGGGGGAAGGGCATATTACTGAAGTGGAGAGGTCATTGCTACTACGTCATGTAATTTTTTGTCCCCTTCTCCCACCACTATGTATTATGTATAGCAAGTAGGAAACGAGGCGGCTGCTCGGACAAGCACTGCTGTTTGTGCTATTGGCGTATCAGAATCATCCTCGCCTCGCAACATTGCTTTGGATCATATCAGGGATGGCGTATGTGTATTTGGCACAGTCAAACGCCACGCCTCTGCTGCTACTGTACATTCAAAGTTTAATTTACCGTAAATACGATTCACTTAAAAAGCTGTTTAACTGCATAGGTTGTATTACGTCGAATTAAACGAGAGGATAATAAATATTAGTAGGATACATAGAATTATTATTATTAAGATTATTCACCATAAATGAGTTACATGATAAAATGGAAGACGTGATGAGATGGGCAGTACATATAGTGGTATAAATGTGAAGACAAAATATATACACAGAATTTAGAATAACCCTTCAGACGTTAAAGATAAAATATCACTGCAGAGGATATCTACTACTATATGGAAGGATAATTATAATGGATAATACAAACACAGTGTACTGCGATGGACTGGACTCATTTGCTTCAGCAGATCAAGTGATAGGCTCTTGTGACCACACTAATGAGAATTGTGCAGTGGTTGAATGTCACACTACACGATGCAGACAATAATTTGATCAGCCTTTGGGTTCCACAAGAAGCGGAGAATTGCTCTTCAACTGGGAGAACATGAACGTCACTGGGATATGGGACTGAGAGTCGTGATCATCAGTTTTCAGTGGGCGAGGATTTGAAGAAAGCAGGGTCGATTTACTACATGTGGTCCACTTTCTGTTTCTTATGTCAAATGATAAATTTTTGCATGATTTTGATTGATTTCAGACAGATAAAGTAACTTCCAAAATGTTAACGTAAAAATATCATAATGCAGACGACAATATGTGATCTGATTTACACAAGCAGTAAGCCAGCGGACTTAATCAAGCTTCCCTGTTGTAAGTCACACTGGGGTAACAGGAAATCTGTCCTCATAGCCAACAGGTAGTCATAATGAGTACTCCCACGGTTTCAGTTTTGAATTCGACTAGAAGCATGGAAGTGTGACACTGCGTTCCCCACAGGTTTCAACACGTTCTGGTCACAAAGCACCTGCTTTGTATTCAGGAAATATATGGTTTGAATTAGGAAGGCAAATTCTACTGAAGGAACTGCGGTTTACGGGTTTTTCCTCACTCTTACCAGACTAGCTTAGGGCATACAATTTCCACATGCACACGTGTCTAATTTATTAACTGACAATTTATGACCATTCTACCAATGGGGGCCGAGAGGCAAAAATCCCTGCATTCATGACCTCGAGGGGTAAGCGAATAGTGAGGTCTATATAGGGGCTGTCATTACATCCGCAGAAAAATTCATCGCAGCCACTGCGCTGGACGAGACAACCTCTGTACCCTACTGAACGTGGCGGTCAAGCAAAAAGTACGATCTCGATTTAAGGTTAGCTTGTTTCCCGTACTTTCGTGATAGCGTAGTTGGTATGACTCGCTACGGGCTTCGAACTTCCGGCGGCGGGCAAGACTTGGCTTACCAGTCAAAATGGCCCCGAGCCCACCCAGCTTCCTGCACAATAGGTACCAGTCCGCTCTCCAGACGGGTAAAGCGGTCGGGCTGTGGCACTGACTATCCACCCATTTCTAATGCAGAGTTCGACTATGGATAGAGCTGTACCTCCCCTCAATGTCTGCATGGCATGTTACGGGACAACTTCACCCCCCCCCCCTCCCCGTATTGACTAATATTTAGAAGGCATAATGAGCATGATCCTTTCCAGTGGATGGTATACAACTCAACCGCTGAAAGGGAGCTATAAAATAACTAAAAAGCAAACAGATGATGACGACGTGATTTTAGACATATTAACGCAGTATCCACATTTGCGATCATCTCACTATTTACCATAGCAGAAGACGAGTATGTTAGAGACCAATAGGTAACAATTGCTGCATAACAACCTCCAAACAGCGAAGTCCTTCAAAAGACGATAGCTGGGGATCAAGAAATTCCCCACCTCCTATGAAACATAAACATTCGTCGTCCCGTCTCAGAACGCCATCCCGTTTCATTTGCAAGCAGTCTGCACCCTCACACTGCGGCTCTTCAACATCCATTTTCAGATTTTCCACCATCCTGCCCTTGTTAACCCTTTCCTCAGCATTCTATCAGTGCCACTCATTTCTCCTTTTCTTAGTTCGTGCAGAGAATCTGTCCTGCAACACTTCGCAGCATGCTAGTTCTATTTACGGTCAGCCCAGCCCTCAAGCTAGGGCCACCATTTCCGGCTATTCGCGACTGCGTAAGCAACATTTCAGCTGTTGCTAACCAGAGAGTATTTACATTGATTGTCACAGGTATCCTCGTCGTTTGCATTATTATTATTATTATTATTATGTCTTGTCACAGGACTTTTCTCCTTGGTACTTCTCCATCTTGAACCATGAAATCTCATGTTCCACTTTCGTTGCTTCTCTATATGCGAACTTTTGTATTTTGGTTTTTCTGCTTCCTTTTGCTTGATATTTCTGTCCGCTGGTACTGCCACATCTATCACATGCATATTTTCCCTTCTTTGTTTTTAATTATTATATGTGTCCTATTTTCCGTAACATCTCCATGTGTATTATTATAACTATTGCGTCTATTTTTATTATTAATTTCGGGTTGTTTAGTAACGCCATTTAATCCGCAGGTATTGTACACCTTCAAATTATTAGTAATGTTCCGTACAAATGACTGTCACGAATAAGGGGCAGGGCAGGATTTGTGAGCCAATGGCCTTCGTCTGTATACGGACTGAAGAAGACCACGAAAGCATTAGTGAGTGCCGTATGCTTTCAAATTGCACTCGAAACAGATATTTACAAACAAAACACCTAAGTAACCGCGGCGCTAATTCCGACGGCGAAGAAATCAACGTAGTGAGACAACAAAGGCTGAACGAAAAGCAAAGAACGGAGTACACAGAACACAGAAGCAGCCCTAACGGTCCACCACATGTCCCAGACTCTTTCGATTTACGTTAATCCTTCCAGCGATAAACTGCGCTGAGCAGGGGTTTCTACCCACTTGTGAGAATTAGAGCCTTTCCTACCGTTTGAAACGTAAATTAAAACCGCTGTTTTATTTTTACGCCGAGTTTGGATAATCTAATTCAAATTTTCCATTATTTCTGTTCTGAACAGGGTTTCTCTGCGCGCGTGTCCCTTCTTCTGAAGTTCAAATAAACTTTAACATTCGACTTTAACAGTACTGGATTCCTCAGGAAAAAGTGTGATGCGAAATAGTCTCATGTTTTTTAGAGCTATAACAAATTTACCAGTCTCTTCGCGGTCCGGATGCCTCGCAAAAGTGTCAAAATATTAAAAACATATTTTCATATTTTGATTAAACTGAACATTCCGTTTGCCCGCACAGGAGTTTTCTGCTCATGTCAGAGATAGAGATACTTGCACCTTTTGAACTGATAAATTCAACAGACCGCTATTTCTTGTTCTCTAACATATCCTTCCAGCTTCATGAAAACAAAATGAAATTTATCGTTTTTGTTCTGTGCTAAGAGAAGGATGTTGGAATGCACCTTAAAGATACGTGCTGCGAGGGAATGGACTGGATTCATCTGGCTCAAGATAGGCTCCAGTTGTGAAATGTGCCCACGGTAATAATCATTCATATGACAGGGAATTTCTGGATCAACCTAGAGATGGTTGCGTAGTTAGCAGTTCATCATCTGTCACTCCTTATACTGAGCAGTAGGTTACCTGAAAACTTCCTGCATTTATAAACTGATTAAAATATCATCTCCCACAGTCATCAGTTTAACGGTAAATCACTTCCCAAAAGACAGTCGGATTTCTTACTGTTGTGCCAAATCGCTGAGTCGTTACTGACACCGCTTCAGGAATTTCACCTGGCTTCCAACGCAAATCCAGCAAGACGAGGTAGCGCAAACAACTAGCCATTCATATGTTCTGACGCCAGTGTTGACACGGTGACATAGGTGAATGAATTCCTCGAAACCTAACGGGTTTTGAGGCTAAGATTACAAGTGCCACTGCATTAGAAGTGGCGATATTTGAAAATGACGTAACGGCCTAGTTGAGGTACTGTACCATTCTGTGAAACTAACTTCTGTTATAACCACCAGGATATTAAGACACCGAGTGTGAAGCAAACTGTGTTCCGTTATCACCAGGTATATGCGATATGCATTAAAAACATGCATAATATTGCATAACATAAAAATGAGAGCATGGCTTGTTATTGAAGAAATATGTCACCATCCTAATCATTTCTTGAAACTTCTATTTGAAATGTTACATGTCACGCTAAGTACGAGCCCCACTAAGACCATCACATCAAGAGTAAAGTGGTGATATGGTGGGGAATGTGGCACGTTTTGGGGAATATAAGGAACCTATAGTATATTCTGGTGAACAAAAATATAAATGGAAACGATTTGGAAGACCTACGCGTAGACGTAAAAATACATAAAACCTTTTTAGTAAATTTCCGAAGGAAAATTCAGGTATAGTCCAACAAGGGAGCAACTCAGCTACGTAGTTCTTACCTACTGAAACAGTAATATTTACACGGCCAAATTTATTACCTGTGTCTTCCAACTACATTCAGAAACTCAAAACATTTTTATAAATCACAAATTATGGAGTTTTCCAGGTTTGTGGCAAGGTCTTCAGTGCCCCCACACTTTCAGCCCATATCTATAGTTTAACCACCTCTACTGGCATCTCCTAACGGGTACCGCTAACTTTCACTTAAATGGTAAATTACTGTCTGATATTGCCAACATGCCGGCTCACATTTCGCAATGAAAAATTGTGTGATAGTAACTGGACCTTGAACAGGTGTTACGTAAAGATCCGGAACCTTAATAGGCCTTGCGCTAAATAAACGGACCTTGCAAGGTAACCTGTTGATGGTAACTGCGATGAAATCTCAAAAGGAATACTAATGTCCTAATATGTGGGTGCTGGCGACGCGTCCTCGAGAATACCCTCAATATGGATACACAATGGGCTACCGACACAACCGGGCTGGTGTCGCGGCAAAGCGTCCAACACGTTGCCAATGCCCATGACAATAGGGAGGGCAAGAGGCTGTGCCATGGCTCAAGTGGTTATACGTCGGCCTCTCGACGCGGAGGTCCGGTCCAATGCCACATACCTACATGTGGGATTTTTGGTGGATGAAGTGGCAATGGGACAAGGATTTCTCCGAAAGCTTCGGTTTTCCTCTGTCCTTGTCACGCCACCAATGCCCTATATTTCACTCACTCATCTCTCACCGATGTTATATAACCTTAGCAACTGACGCCATTGTTAAATAACACACAATCATGGGCATAAAAGCACTGGAAATATAACACAAAGTTTCGCGCATTATTAGCACTGATTACACAAAATGCGAGCACAGTTTGACCATATTCCAGCGTGCACACATTTCATCTACAAATTCACAAAACAAATTTCGGTTAAATTTGGTATTAAGGGTATATTATGGAATATGATTCTTCATATGTTTCTCCACATTCTGTCGGTGACGTGATTACGTTAGACATGCAACCTTACAGCGAAGTTTAGCAACTATCACACCAAGCAACAGTAGTTACATAAAAAACACCCGAAAGTAGGACACGCTCTCAAAAGGAGTTAGAAGACTTGGAAGTATGCTATGACGCTGAGAGGGTGCGAACAAATACATTGCGTGTTCGACTTCATACGTGTAAGGTCGAGAGGTCAGAGATTGCCGTTACGACTCGACATGTACCCAGAAGTTCGTCCCACATGATTTCAGCCCTCTATAGCATTGGTTTTATGCTCACATGTGGTGACGACACGAACATTAATAAGATGTTAATTGGTACTGTTTAAGCAGAGTTAAGGAAAAATTAGTGTAAACTGACTGAGAATGACAGAATGAAGAGTAATTTTAAGAATATTATAATTGTATACAATTGCAGGAAAAAAGACAGTTTTGGATGAAAATTGTAATTGCTGCAAGTTATCAACTTTTCTTACCCGTGCCCAGAAGGGTGGTATCTCGAATGTGTATGGCTATTCCAACGTTACCTAGTAACCACGTACGACATGCCACCTTCACTTTGGTTAGCTAAAAAAGAGGGTGCGACAATCGACTGGGATCATAAAGCACGGTGACAGCACTACGAGGAGGAGCGTAGTCTGATGTGGTGGGTGATTCCATCCGGCAAGCAGAGGACGCAATATTTGCCTCAATTTTAGGCTACGTATTAACTACGGTATAGGTGCACGGAGGTGATAATTAATAAAAACGGTCACGGCACAAGTGAAGACAGCGGTTAGATCAGAGAAGGGTGCACTGCATCTTATGGCATCGATGGAACTGGAAGAAAAATTAACCCGCAGGGCGATGGCGGTTTTACATTGGCCGTAAACCCTCACACCGTCCGAACTGTATAAGAGCTTTCAGTCAGACTTATTTAGAATTTTATAAACATAAAACTACAGCAACCTGTTAAAAATAAACATACTCGAGACTATTAAACACATTTGGAATATGTAAGTCTATCATACTAAGTACAAAAATAAAATATTATATATATATATATATAATATAAACGTGGACATGGTGGTCACCGACATTGAATGGAACGAACGTTGCTAATGATTGGTTAAAATTCCTCTCCACTGTTCGGTAGGTCCCGGTCCCAAATTCTACCCAGAGATCGACAATGCTGGCGGAGGATTTCTGCGCATGTTTCTTCCGTCCCTCCAGGTAAATACACTTTAAGGGAAACAAACCCGCTTCCTGCCACATATTTTTCAGTAATCAGACTATTCACTAGTTATCCCGTCATTCCACGACGTAACTGTAATCTGAACTATTGACAGTGTAGATAAACAAACTATGCCACTAGAAACAAGGTGTTCTGGAATATCACGCCGTTTCGCCTGGCAAGCAGTCACCGATATTTCAAAGGACTATAGTGTCTTCAAGAATTGTAAGAAGTTCTTTGATTACCTGATCATCAAGATGAAGGCACTACGATCCTTCGAGGCGTCGGTAACTACTTACCAGTCGGTGCGGCCTATAACATCTCAGAAGACTTAAACCTTTAGCAACACTGCAACGACAAGTGGTGTTGCTGAAGATTTTCACTAGCACGTTCAGAATTGCGCTCAGATCCGTCCAGCATTCTCTTAAAAGTGAAACTTTCACCCTTCACTATAACGACTCACCGTTGAAGTTAGGTGAGTGGGGGCTGCAGGACAGGCTCATTAGCACCAGCGCCGCGGTGCACTCGTCCATGACGTCTTCCTGCGAGGAACTCGGCCTCCGCTTGCGAGACCTGCAACAATGAACACTTGTCACACTCCCCGCCACAGTGGCGTATTTCTTGCTCAATTAGCAGTGGCATTTTACACTCACAGCGTGTGGCTGAGCAACTTCGCTAGGACAAGGAGAAAAGACACAGGCCTCTAAACCGTTATCCGGCTCGGGGGGAAAACAACTCGCGACTATACCAACAAGACTGCCGAAGTACGTACAACACAAGAAGGCGCGCTCGCGTAATAAGTTGCCGTGAAAAAGGAATAAGTATTGTACATTCTGAGTGTGTGTGTATGTGTGTATGCAGCCTTAGTCACCCAGCACGCAAAGCGCATGCGCCCTATTATATGGTCATCTGTATCCCGTCTGGCTCTACCATATTTTTCCACGTTATTTCATATTCGGCACGATTTCTGGGGGAAAAAATTTATTGAACATAGAATATGTGTTTTGATTTCCTTTAAAACTTCTGTCTATAACATTTCTCATTCTAAGAAGAAATGGAGCGAGATATTACCATAAAGGTATATAGGTCTTCGTGTAATGTACACGTTATTCTTGCCACGTTTTAATCACACTTCAATTATCTCGGCAGATTTTCATCAAATCACAAATCACAAATCCTGTTCAAAGCGAGCCGAGATGTTCCATGCGGACGGACAGACAGATGTAATGAAGCTAATAGTCGCTTTTCGCAGTTTTGCGTACGCGCCTAAACACAGAAACTGCTAGGTGCAGATTTTTTGCATGTGGTTTTTTGTGCAATAAAATATGAGTCAGGACATGGACTTCTCTTTTGTGACTGATTTAAAAGTCTATATTGAAAAAAAATACATGGAATCTAAACTACATAAACGAGAAAAATCACGGGCTAGACTAGGCTAGACTAAACTCAATACAGCATGAAATAAGACTTCACTGGTTCAGCATTACGTATCACTTAGATGAATTTAAGCTTCAAGGGCTTGCTTTTAATGCAGTACGTACTGAAGTGTGTAAATTCGTATGTTGCCTGTATTCATATACTGTTAATCTTTCTAAATGGGACCAAATTCTAAAATACAGTGTGATTCAAATAGATGGACTGAACTAAACAGCAAACGGTGCCTCAACACACGCCAGACAGTTGGTTGCGGTATTCCAAGTTCTCTGCTCGCTCTACGGGTTGACTTGCGTGGGCTATGCTCAAAACTCTCTTGAATTCGTCTCATCTCACGTTCTTCTCTGATACACGCAAAAAATCTTGTGCTGCATAGTAGCAATTTTACTCTCAACTGACGCTGCTGCACGGCTGTGTGCTAGGCGAGAGCTCTAGCGATGGTACTTGAAAATTTAGGACTTTCTCTTTCAAATGTTATGTAGATCAGTCACATACCATGTGTAGTTCAGGAAATATAGAAGTACAAAATTGAGCCCATCTTTTCTAATCATCCTGTACTTTACTGCACACATAAATGAATATAAAACACAAATAACTGTTCACAAAAATGGTGAAATACTCCATATTTTTATACATGCATGCAACAATCCTCTTTACAACATTTCGAGAGACAGGAGTGACAGTTTCCTCCGAGATCCTACGTGGGTAAGGATTTAGGTCAGTCACATTGTTAGGCCCATGTAAAGGTTCCGCAAATTGTTAATAGCAATTTAATTCCTTGATACTTTAAGAAATACCTGGAAGGTTTTGAAATATGCTACTGGAAAACTTTGGAGAAGACAGGTTGGACCGATCGCTTTAAAAACGACGAAGTATTACATAGAGTCAAGGAGGAAAGGAACATACTGGATACAATAAAATAAAGAAAGGCTAATTGAATTGGTCCCATCTTGCGCAGGAACCGCCTTTTGAAACACGTTATTGAAGTAAAGATAAAATAAAACACAGAACAGAAGCAAAGATGAGGAAGACGTAAGCACCTGTTGGGTGACATTAAAGAAAAGAGAAGATACTGGAAATTGAAAGAAGAAGCGCTAGATTGTACTCTCTGGAGAACTCGCTTTAGAAGAGGCTATGGATTTGTCGGAAGACAGCCTGAATGATTAAGATGATGATGATGACAATTTGACGACGGTAGTAATGTTAAAAACAGTGAAGAGGGCCAAATGGATGTCGAAACGTGTTAGGTTAGAAAAACATTCTGACATAATATAGAGTCTGATGTTACCCCAACAGTACACATTTGATATAAGGTGCACCCATCATTAAAGCAGGCTTGAAACTATAGACTTACTTGGTATAAACTACTGTTGTAAAAATGTTTTAATGAACACTAGGTTATGTAATTTTTAATTTTTTAATTTAACGAGAACTTTTTTAAGGACGACCAATATAAAGAGGCTCAACCATCGACGTATTACGCCATTAATATTCGACGGGAAGTCTCGCATACGCGTTCCTATTTTATCTCCTCATCTCTTTTCTTCCGCATTTGTTTCCCATCCCCGTAATTTGTCCAGCGTATCGGCCGTTCCTCTTTCCCTTCCGCCAACATGTTTATTGCTGATCACATTTTCGGCTGATGACGGAATCGTGTACAAGTGGGCTGTATTGTCGTCGCTTTGGATATCCTCACTGTCTCAACCTAACAAGGCGAGGTGACTAACGTACGAACCTCAAACTATCAAACGGAAATATAATTTTGGTAATGGTATATCACATTTCGCTCCATTCAGTTTCTGAGCTTTGTCCAGCGTCGTGTTCAGACATTAAAGAACCCCTGAACAAAATGTTCAGGTGGAGGGCTCTGTGCCCATCCTCAGATAAAACGGTGAGCGAATACCTCATCCGTCTGCCCTGAGGATGTGACTAGCTCTACCTATCGGGCCCTTTGCCTGATTTCAGAGATACCACTTGTCTACGACATATTGTGTTCGATTTCCGAACGAGTGAAGAGTTGATTACAACGCGATGTTGTAGCCTGGAGCCACTCAAATTCGAATAAATCCTTCTGTACAATAGAAATTAGATGCATTCACATGTAGACAATATACAGGGTCCGCCAGCGAATCGGGCGATTTGGCAACGGCGTTTTTCGATTTTTAGCGTGAGCAGGGAAGATGAAATATGCTGCCAGGTGGCGTGGCCGTGAATAGCGTTCAGTTTGAAATGGAGTCGTGGACTGTTGCACAGCGTGCTTTCGCTGTAAAAGCATTTTATAAGAACAACGATAGCTACGTTGCCGTCGAACGTGAATTTCGCAAGAAATTCGGGATTCATCGAAACAGAAAAGTGCCGTCAGCTCATGCCAGAGAGACGTGGGTAAACAACTTTGAAGAGACCGGCTCAACTGTTAAGAAGAAAGGTGGTAGTGTTAAAACAGTTCGCACCCCACAGAACATTGACGCTGTGAGAGCATCATTCGAACAAAGTCCTA
>Ga0123355_10006607_pt1 | contig 17211 bp, 10 predicted proteins | sample TergutEmb28metaG_3_FD_89872 | JGI IMG/M metagenome (GOLD analysis project Ga0123355, IMG submission 89872) | Embiratermes neotenicus P1 segment gut microbial communities from Petit-Saut dam, French Guiana - Emb289 P1 | ecosystem: Host-associated > Arthropoda: Insects > Digestive system > Gut ...
GGGTGGGGGCCCCCTTGCACCAAACAAAAAGAATTTTTCCTACCGGGGGCTGGCGTACCACAACCGCCCCCCCCCCCCCCAGCTGCATATTCCAGTAGATGGTCACACCTGCTGGATAAAGGCACTGAAATTACTTCTGTGGCATTAGTTCATGGCTTTCCCCAGAAAAAAGGAAGAAATATGTGCTGATCATACAGGGTTGTGCATAAGTCCCTTGACACTAGAGGTCACATGTTTATGTAACATCCAGTGTCCAGCTGCTATGGAAAGTGTGCAGTGTCAATTATGTATCAGCAAAAATCTTGAAAGAGCAAAACCCTTAACTTACTGGGCCCACAGTGAATGGATTAGTTTATCATCAGTGTTGTCACTTAGAAATTAACCTAAATGGCTGATATCCTGTATATCATATTTCATAATATTCAGTAACTGCAAAGTGTCGTGCTCTGTGAAGGTACCTGGAATTATAGTTGTTGTTTTACCAGCTTTTCTTTTTATTATATAAACTCGATTTCACATATGTTACTAGGTGTTAGCCGAAGACCGAGAATTGCCACTGTATGGCTCGGGTGGTTTTCGCTTTCTCTGGGACAGAAAATTTGATTCAGCCATGGTTGCATTCCTTGACTCTCTGCAGCAATTTAAAGAAGAAGTAGAAAAAGGTGATTCAGGATTCTGTCTCCCGTACCGTATGGAAAGAGATAAAATTGAAGACTCTGCCACTGGAAATTCATACTCTATCAGGTAAGTAACATTTATTTTTCTCAGTGAGTAGTACTGAATGGAATAATCACAAAACCAACTTCTTTTATTTAGTTAGTTATTTGTTTATTTATTTATTAAATGCCATGCCTGCTGTGTAATTTAATGCAGTCTACATGAAAGTACATGCCAGCAAACTATAATTACTTTTTGTCAAATTTTGATCATTCGTCATGCTTTCTTAAAATAAGGCTGGCTTAATTGGTATGTGTGCCAGGGGTTACCATCATTGTTTAAAAAAAGTCTACTGTTTACATGAATTGTCCATAGAATAATATGATATGGTAGACTTCTCGTAGTCTGGCATCACTATGACTGACGTAGTGTCAGACTAACACGAGCAAATTTAAAACCTTAACTGCTTTGTCATTGTGTGATTTCAGGCTTCTGCCATGGTGTAAATGAGATTTGCGTTCTTCTGGGATTTTATGGTCCTTTTTGAGGACACACTGTCCTTCCTCTAACAGCATTTTCATAATCCAGTACCACTTTTCGTCTGAACCCTTGGCAGCCTGACTTACTTTACTCCTCCTCTCCCTCCTGTTATTTCCAGTTGCACCCCTCAGCTATTAATCCTATAGCACCTCCTCCCCCATTAGCAAAACAGCCCTCTCCTCTCTATACACTTGTCTCCCTATCCCCAAATGGCTCACCTGTACACTATGTAATTACCCCTCAATTCCCTCATTTTGTCGGCCTTTTTTTCTTCTCCTTTTTCTTTCATATTTCTCCCTTTCCTTATAGCCTTCCCTTCTTGCACCTCTTTTCAGCCCCTTGTTCTGGCAGGTGCTTCACACTCCAGCACTGTTTCCCCCATAGTGACCTTGTTAGCTCTCCTGCCTCAACTCACTCCTCCCCTGGGTTGGGGAAGTTTTTTTAATTTCCTCTCTGTCTCTCTCTCTCTCTCTGTCTGTCTCCCTCCCTCCCTCCCTCCCCCCTTTCCAAGCATATTTTAATTTTTTAATTTCTTCATATCTTCATCCTATGCCTCCTTTGATGACAGCCCTTTTCCCCTCAGCACTTGTTCACCTCAGCCCCACAGGGCTCACCTACCTTCTGTGTAGGTTATCCTTCTATTGGTCTCTTTCCCCCTCTTTTTCTCTTTCTCTCCCTATACTTTTTCTTTACCGTTCTTTTTTGTTTTTCATTTTCCTGTTTGTCCCTCCTTCCTTGACCTAGTGGTGGTTTCATGTTCTGGGGCTGTTTTACCTCAAAGCACCTCTAGGCAACTCAACTTCCTTCCTCCCCTTCTTGCACAAAGGGCCTGTTTTAAGGCCTACGTGCATCTGGCCCGGAAGGGCTTGAACCCACATATTCTATTCTATTCTCCCCTTTTTCCTCCTTCATGCTGTACTAACCCTATTATTGGTTAGCGCCATGTTTTCTAAGAACCAATCACTGTACACACCATTCCTTATATAACTGCGTGCCTAACTGTTCTACTTGGACTGTTTGACCCTTGAAGATGGGACCAATAAGTTGTCCTGAAATGTGATTAACAAACTACCAATTTATGCTGTATAAAATCTCAGATGAAAGCACATTTTCTTTGTCACATTCAGTGTTATATGTTTTTTTTTTTCCCCCCCCACATCTTTACTACCATTAGCAACTTAATTTGCCATTATTACAATAGATGGGTACAAATATTCAGAATACAAATTTAAACCAGTTGACAAAATACAAGAACTTCCAACCACAAAGTGGAAAATGGCACAGCCTGAAATCACAGGAAATGATGATGACCTGACTTAGTCCTGCTTGGTATTGTTTGGCTTGGTTGATGCTGCCACAACTCATTTTCTCACTGAAGTGTGCACAGTAACACTTACTAGTTCTTCATGCTGGACTATCGGCTAAGCAGGATCATCGGATTCTAGATTGCTGCAGTCTGTCTGCATTTCAAACTTTTGACTTTGGTAAACAACGGGCTGTAATATAGCTTGGAATGAAAAATTAACTATGTTAAAAGTTCACAAAATCCACTGTTTAGGCTGGGGAATGTCACATGCTTCAAATCATACAGTATTTAGAATTAATTGATTTTGAATTGGTGAGGTTTTATGTTTTTTCTTTGTCCAATTTTCCTTATGTTTACGACTGGACAGTAAGAGAAGTAATTTGGAAAATGATGACTGTCAGCTAGATTTGAAAATTCATTGGCATATTATTTATAATGACATAGAACATTCTGACTCATAGTTTCAATCCCTGAGTACTGTTTCCTGAGCATTTTCATGGTTAATAAGCCTAATTTGTTTGTTACTCATGAATTTGGATCACTGGTAATAATGAAGACAAGGATCAAAAAGTGACAGTAATTAAGGTAGTAAAATACACCTATTCTATACTGTGTAGCAATCTCCACTTTTTGTTAAACATGTTACACAGCATATATATTTAGTGAGACTGTGGTTCCATAGCATCCCTCAGGAGCTACAATGTGTATTAGTGGGTGGAAAAGTTATCTACAGAAACTATTGTTAGATGTGCGAGTTAGAAAACTCTCCCATTGACTGTGGTCCTTCACTAGGGTCTCACATGAGGTCACAGCAGTTTCCTCCTCCTCCTCCCCCCCTCTGGCCCACAATTCATAATTCTCAAGAATGAACTTAGCATAGCATACATAGCATGCTAGAACTTTTAATTGCATACAGGATAATATTTTCCAATACTTAATACGTAAATAATGTACATAATGCCTATGAAGCCATCCTTATGGTAGCTGTTTAGTTTGAACAAAAGTTGTTACTTCAACTTATGACTAAAGCTGAATCTTGGACACTCATAGATGAAATCCACGGAGAGTGTGATACGATGCTTTATTCAGAATATTCCATTATGTAACAGAATTTTGGGACTTAAGACTAATGAAATGTGTAAACTATATTAATGAAGATCATTGATATTTGTATTTGACACTCCACAAAACTAACGTGTTCTTAGATGACTAAGTACTAGAACTCTTTAATTGATGAAAAGTACAATGTAAAAGGGAATGACAAGACCATGGAAGTTTTTCCTGTGTTGCTTATGTCTATGCCTTAAACACTGCACTGCTGTCTTTAGCATTATGAATATTATCTTACGGTAATGGAAATTGTTAGAGTCAAGTTTGTCTAAGTAATTTTGTTACAGGATTCAGTTCAATTCAGAGGAACAGTGGACGAAAGCTCTTAAATTTCTCCTGACAAACCTCAAGTGGGGACTTGCTTGGGTTAGCTCCCAGTTCACCAAGGATGAAGCTGAATCATTACAGCACTGAACTATCTTTGCATTAGCAAGAACATTATTTTATTGAAGTTGAAAGATTGTGTAATTATTAAATTTTCAGTTTTATAAGTCATGCATTTTTTCATTTGATATTGTATATAATGTATTAATATAAATATCAGTATCAATTATGTGTATTTATTCTTTTGATTAGAGGAACTTTGCATACGAAAGAAAGCGCATCGCTTGAATGGGATTTGTTGGCTGTATGTGTTTCCCATCTGTTGGAACACAGATGGACAGATCCTTCAGACCAAGTGATATTTTCATTTATGACCCAGTGCTTTTTGTGTTCAAAATCTGTATGAGCCATTAAGTTATAGAGTAATACTGAGTCATAACAGTCCACAGTACAAAAACTGCTTCCTGATACTGCAACTGTGAACTCTGATTGTCCACTAGAGCAGTCACATCCCAGGGTCTTTGCACCCATCCGAGAACAATGTTTATGTCACCAAGGTGGTCACACTCGAGCAAGTCTTTGGTATTAATGGATGTAGCTGCCAATGTCCATGTAACACCAGATGTTGAGTGAATCAGAATTTGTTTTAAATTATTCATGTTTATCCACCAGCACTAACACACAGTGTCACCAAACTGTCAGATGAGTGTCTGTCTTTTTCTAACACTAAGCATATCTGGACACTACACTACAGCCAAGGAAACGTGGTTGTAACGTGTAAGTGTAGTGTAACAGTTTTGGCACCTTAACTCAGTAACAGCCTCTTATATTTTCAGTTTATGTGCCAACTTCTGCTACTATCTTATAAACACTAAGACAGGTAGGGATCTGACCTGAAAGTCACAAAGGTGAACATGTGTAAAATCTTGTCAATTAACCTGTATCATAATAAGGGACAGTTAATGTGGATTGTAATATAATTGTTATATAGGTTGTGAATTAAGATTGCAGTCTTTGGATTATATTATCACATAGTTTGATGACAAAATGACATGGTGTCATAACCCAGAAGACCAGTCATAATTTTTGGTGCCTTGGAAACCTCGCACCTCATGTAGATGGTCAGCTGTGGTGGATATGTTTCCACAAGCAAATTCAAGTTTATTTATATAGTACTAAGATTTTAATTACCAGATACATGGACCTTGTTGCTTGTAACTTAAAGAATAAGCTGCACATTTAGGACATGTGTAAATGAGCCAAGATATTCATAAACTCACACACACAAGCTTTGTTGCTAAAGAAATACAGTTAAAAGACCATAATCAATTAATAAAGAGTACATATTTTGCAGCAGCAAAGTTCATAAAGTTCACCTTGGGATTCTTAAAGTAGGTCACATCAGTACAGTGATCCCTCTCCCAGTACAAGGGTTAGGGGGTATGATCACAGCATGCTGGGCAAAACCCCATTGCACAAACTTCTTTTGGGAAAAATACAGTTTCATGAACGTGGACGGTTACGGACCCCTTTGCTTAAAATACGTATATTTTTGGGCATCCAACATTTACACAGTGCTTGAGCAGCGGATGCAGCCAGCTTCATGGGAGTTCAGTAACCACGTGTTTATCCATCATATTTCTTCAGTGTTCAGCAAATTTTTCTCCACATATTTAATTATTTGCAACTATAAATGTGCAAAACCATGCTTGACTAAACTGCACTGGGTGACAAGTTTCTGTAGAATGCATTTGATGCCATATTGGGTTGTTAACCAAACAGTGCACATTCTTTTACTTAGCTAGCCCAAGACGAAGGTATCATCATGTACATTTAACAAATCTGTGATCTGTGTGATTCCTCTAACCAAAAGATCACAAAGAAGACCCAAGTACTGATGGGAGGACAACGTCATCTTTCAAATGAAGGTTAAAAATTGGATAACCTGCGTCCAGGATCGAGGGAAATTGAAAGATGTCGAGAAGGCCATAACCTTCAAACACTAAAGGAAGTTCAGTGCCTGATGAAGAAGAAGAAGAAGAAGAAGTGATCTGTGTGATAACAGAAGTAAGAAACAGTTTGAGGTGGATTCTTTTATCCTACACATTCATGCAAACAAATACAGTCACTCAACACTACCTGTGGGCTACAATATCTCCTCTCCAATTCTCATTTTTTGTCATTCTGTCATTTCATCACATCAGCAGCTGCTATAGAACTTAAGAAACTTAGAAATTAACAAAGTCATGGTGTGAATAACTGACATCCTACTACTTTTTACCCAAACACATAATTTTGTAAAGAAATGTTAAATTTTGAGAATAACTGGTGATGCCTACATTCCTTCAAAAGCTTCAGTGGTTTTTAGTGTGGTCACCAAGATATTTTCATGAGCAGTGCAACAGTAGCAAATACCATACAAAGTTTTGTTCCAATCTTTTATTTCTACTGAGTAATATATTTATTATACAACTTACATGCTTGCTGTTGTAAGGTCTGTATTGTTTGCAATACCAGGAATCAAAAGTCATTTAAAACTGAATATCACCACAGCAAATTTTTTTTAATGTAATCATTAATGTTACTAAAAATATTTCCTTATGAACCACTCTTCTAGAGTACAAACAATTCCAGGAATGAGGCAGAGTTAAAGAAATGTTTTGTGTAAATTGACCATGGTATTCAGGGCAAGAAGGAATAGATTGAATGCAGATCATATATACTCCCAACACTGAGAACTGGAAAAGCATTCTGACCCTTTGAGATACCAGTGCCTTACCACACAAACTACTGGTAAAGCACCCAACCTGTGGAATAAAGACAGTGTCAGCTGTCAGAGCTATGCTAAAGATCAAGAAACTTAATTACATGTCTCTGGATTCAATAAGGCTTTACATTCTGGAGATATTACCGATACTGGAACTGATATGAGAATGTGTGACAGAGAATGGCTTCCCAGGGTTAAGATGCTCTACCGCAGAAAGTCCTCTTCTCAAAATTTATTGCACTGCACCTGGTAGAAATATTAGTGAAGAAAGCCTTGCTATAGGCCAGTGGTGTACATAAGGCCCCAACAGATGCTGCAGCTTTGGTGAAGGGGGATGAGGGGAGCCCCCACACATACAAAATAATATGTATTGTGGGTTCCTTCAAGCTGCATTCTGTTCTTCTGGCAGATGGGAGTAATTCAGCCAATAATTATAGCAGGCCCCCCAACCAAATATTTACACCACTGTTTAAGGAAAGACACAAGATGAACTGTATGCCTGGTTCATGGCTCTGATACCATGCTAAATATTGTGGACTCATGTAAACTACAAGTTGAAATGTATCTCCTGCCAAATGGCCACGCATGGCTCCCACCACAACATACACAGAAGGAAACACTACCACATACCCAGTATGAACTTATGTTTGTACCTTATGTGACAGCATATGTGAAAACATGAAATCCTGGCATGCAAGACAAGAGTTCCATCATTGATTGACACTCTTCATTTACAGGCATACTTTTCTTACTCAAAACAGCCCTACACAACATACCAAGCAGCAAATGAATAATGCAACAGGGACATGTCATCTCAAAAATGGAAGTTTGTCAAATTTCATGCCACCACACAAATTTAGCTGATACTAGTACACCATCTGAGATTTGAAAATCTCACAGTGGTGACTGTGAACTCTGCTGCCGTTTTTGGGATGTCACGTTGTATAGGGCCCTGATGCCTCCATCTTCAAATTTAGACCATGAAGATGGACGCTGCATATTCATCCGAAACGTTGCTACTTATCTACCAGGATAACGACGTCACATTCCACGAAAACGTATCTCCAAAACCTATGCTAACGTTGAACACCGCGCATTTTTTTTGCTTGATATCCAACGATGACACAGTCACTGAGTGACTACCGCACACCCGTACACCAGTCGCCAAAATACACATGGATGCAGTTGGTAATTTCAGTTTCAAGTTGGTGTACCTGACTGAAATTATTTCTGAAAGGAGGAATTTTACATTTATGTGGGGAATTTCTTCGTACCCTGAAACACAGACTATCTACATGAAACATGTAACTTAGGTATTCAACACCTTAGGCTCTGATCTGTGGGCTCGAGTGATGCAATAGTAAATGCGTATAGAGGTTACCTGGTGACGTAGGGGGGGCGTTCACACGGTTCATTGATGGTACATGTGCGGTGTAAACGATACAAAACAGTACTAATTAATTAATTAACTGCTAAGAATATGGCGAATGATATTGCTACGGATGTGAAACATTTAGAGCTACGTAATTCTATTGTTGATAGTACAGAAGAAGATGTTGTGAATCCATGGAATGTGGTTAGCAAGTCTCAAACTGGAGTAGATTATGATAAATTAATAAGTAAGTAAGAATATGTATAGAAAAAAAAACTACTGTTAAGACCCTTGTGTCAAATTCTGTATCAATACAAAGAAAATAAAGAAGAGAGAAACGTAACATTTCTTGGTTTGCGTCGTGGCAGACACGTGGAATGAAAGACTCCTCGAGCAAATAATACCATAAATGAGTAGTGCGTATTGTGCAGTTAGATTTATGTATTATTTCGGTAATATAACGACACTTAAATTGGTCTGCTTTGCTTACTTCCATTCAGTAATGAAATATGGAATTATATTCTGGGGTAATACTATGGTAGCAAAAAAATCTGGCAGTTAGAAAAGAAAGTTGTGAGAATAATGAAGGGACTAAATCCAGAATTTCATGCAAACCTTTACTCAAAGCGCTGGAACTATTGGCTCTGCCTTCCTGTTATTACTATTTTATGACTTTTTGGTACTAAACTTAGAATATTTTACTTTTAACTTTTCAGTGCACAGTATCAATACATGAAAGAATACCCAATTGCATAGATCAATAGCAAATTTTGCACCAAAATCAGAGGGGTGTGTATTATAAAGATTTTGAATACATTACCACCATCTGTTCCAGAATTAATGAAGGATAAGAAGCAATTAATATTGGCTCTGAGAAGGTTTTTAGTTGTTTAAGCCTTTTATTCGGTTAACGAATATTTAAATTATCAACATGAAGTAAAGAGTGATTATTGCTCTATAAGAAAGGCATTATAAATATTGTGTACTTTTAGTGTGTATGGTCTACTTGTTGTGATATGGGACGAGTGACTGTTTTATATAATCATGTTTTTTATAGCATTATGATTTATTTCATGTCCAAATGCCATGCGGCAAACTGCTGGATCAACATAATGTATATATATATATATGTGTGTGTGTGTGTGTGCATGTATATGTGAGTTTGGGAAATGGGGAACCTCGAGAATAACCAAGAAAGTGCATAATTTCACAATGTATTTCATTTTTTGAAAAGTGAATCAGAATTGGCAAGCAAAGAAATTTGGATTCAGCGAGAGTCAGTTTTACATACTATTGTGGACTTGTATACTGGCAACTGATTTTTACAGCAGGGAGGGGCATGAACATTAATTTGACCTTGTATGTTTCCACCACCAGTTCTTTCAGATTAATTATTGGCAGTTCCAAGAATCTGACAGATGTACGTTTCATAGTGTTTTGTTAAAGTCGGTAAAATCTGCCTTAAAGGAATCTCAAGGGAACAGTTTTCCTGTTCTATAACTGTTATATTTAATAGAATTTAATTAATGGATCCATAAAATTATAGTGGGGCTGTTTTTGAAACAGGGTTTTCTACAGATGTAAGCATATTTGGAAGAATTTACATTGTTGTGAACACCTACATTGGAACTGGATTTCAATATTATTTCAGTTTGTAAAAATGTGGTTATTGTCATGTTTAAAGAAGACATCAGTGGACTTGTGTGACACGAAAGAAAATCTGTGTGACAATTTTAGTGCAGGTCTGTCATGTAAAATTTTACACACATCTAATTTGTGGTTCTTGTGCTGAAATATTTTGAGAGATTAAGAAAACACAAGTACTAGTTCTGCAGTAAACATCCTTCTTCTTATCTGTATATACCACAATATAGTTGTAAACAATCATTTCTACTTCTCTGATTTCAGAAAGGTTTGGTAGTTCAAAGATTGATGATGAGCTGTTGGATAGATTTGAGAAGGTGACAGGCCATCCTGTTCATCACCTGCTACGACGTGGAATATTTTTCTCACATAGAGACATGCACCAAATTTTATCCATGTATGAACAGGGGAAACCATTCTATTTATACACAGGACGTGGGCCCTCATCTAGTTCAATGCATGTTGGACATCTTATTCCTTTCATTATAACGAAGTAAGTTATCAGTGTATGGTAATTCAATGTTACACTACCATTGACTTTGTCCTGTAAGTGTAAGACCTGTGTGAACACATAATTTCTTACAATTACTAAAACCGAACAGGTACTTCAGTTTGTGATAATTTTTGTCTGAAATTCGAGTGGAAATATTTAAAACATGGAATTTTAGTTTTTCATGAGGATATGATTAATATATTCATACTTCGTTCAGATGGTTGCAGGATGTATTCGACGTTCCTCTTGTGATTCAGTTAACCGATGATGAGAAGTTCCTGTGGAAAGATATGAAATTAGATGAAGCACGCCAACTGGCTTTTGAAAATGCCAAAGACATTATTGCTTGTGGATTTGATATTGAGAAGACATTTATCTTCTCTGATTTTAATTTTATTGGGTAAGTGAGGCATTCACTTGGCTGTATGTATTTGAAAAGGTTTTTGGAAGTACCTATGTAGGGAGTAACCAGTGGCTGGACTGTCATGTGAGCGTGAAGATGTAGTATGACTAATACCAAAGCTTACCACTGGGCACAATTTTGAACCAGTCTAACAGCCTCCTGTCCTTCCACAGTGTTCATGGAGGAATATTTAATTGCCATTTTATTTACTGCTCAGTGACCAAAAAGAGAGTTTACTAACAAGTATTAATTTGTTTTCAGAATATGTCATTTTGATTTTTAAAGACACTGTGGTATCATCATCTTGAGGCAAGTTTACATGTGTGTTACATAATTTGCCCTCACAACATGTAGATTAACCGGTTTCATCTCCTTCACAAAACATATTTCTTTCAGGCAGTGTCCAGACTTCTACCGCAACATGATTCAGATAAGCAAATGTGTCACTTTCAATCAGGTGAAAGGTATATTTGGATTTGGCGATAGTGATGCAATTGGAAAAATTAGCTTTCCGGCAGTACAGGCTGCACCTTCATTTTCAAGCTCATTTCCCTTCATCTTTGGGAAAGCAAATTTGCCCTGCCTCATTCCCTGTGCAATAGATCAGGTAAGCCTCAATCTGGGGTACATAATTAATGATAATAATTTCCAGATACTTGAGTCTTGGACTGAAGTAATACCATGGGTGTGTAGACATTTACAGGTTTCAAGAGTGCATTTAGTTTGGTTGATATTTTAAGTTTGTCATTGTTTGCCTTAATTATCATCAGGTGTGCACAAATTACAGTTGCCAGGTCACCTGGGCAGTTAAATTTTTTGTGTTGGCACCTAATATTTGTGGATTCTCAGTATGAAACTTGCTTCATGTCACCATTCTGGCACCTAGAATTTTCATTTTGCTTCTACATTTTTGGAAAATTTGTGATGTGCTGTATTCTGGTCTGGCTGAATAGATTTTCCAAGAAATTTAATATTGACTGTCCTTACTAAAATTCATAAACTGTAAACATTGTAACTCCTAAACTTATTCCAGAAATATTCATGTTCTATTTGCACATCATCCTATTCAGTATGTCGGGTGTTGGGTAGTGTAACGTACTCTGTTGTTGTATTGTTGATTCGTATTCACTGGACTTTGAAAATTTTTCCCATAGGCTTGTGTAAGGTATAAAAATGTATTTTAGTTTTGTCTGTTGGAAAAATGATTAGAATACAGCTGAATTCCACTTAGCCAGATTAATTTGGATGGTGTGCCATTCGGATACGCAGAAAATCTGGATAATTTGATTTTTCTTTGAGAATCAGGTACATTGGAAGTTTGAAGTTTGGCTGTTACTATTTAGAGTATGTACCTACGTCTAAACCTTTTAACCACGCCTGATTTGCAGTTCCAGAAGCCTTAACACTGTACTGTACTTCGTTGGATGACCAATAATTTCAAGTTAGTTTTGTAGAATTCTTGACAAATTAACCCGACAGGCCAAACCAGTCTGGATAATTGGCAATCTGGATAACCAGCGTCCAAATAAGCAGAGTTCTACTGCATTTTATTTTACTGGTCTTCAGGAATTCACTGTTATATTTAGTTAGGATTGGAATAGTACAAGAATGGATCATTGTTTTAAATCTGAGAAACAATTAACAGCAGTTTCAGAAAAATGGCTTTCCTTAACTCTGTTATTTGAAGTTGACTTTTCTTACAGGATCCATATTTCCGGATGACTCGTGATGTAGCTCCACGACTTGGCTATCATAAGCCAGCACTTCTTCATTCTTCATTTTTCCCTGCACTACAGGGCGCCCAGACCAAAATGTCTGCCAGTGATTCTAACACATCGATCTTCCTTACCGACACACCTAAGCAAATCAAGAACAAGGTACAAGTCACATGCAAGAGTAAAAGTAGTCACACTTTCGTTATTGATGTTAAACATTCACAGTCTTAAATTTTAATTTATAAATGTAATGTGCCATCCTTAAATAAACTTTTAATTTCTTTGCACAATTTGTAAAATTTTCATCATGATTTGAGTTCTTCATTAACACATTAACAACAAAAATTTATGGAAATCTTATCATCAGTTCAGCTGTGTGCGTTTTCTATTTTAGGTTTTTATAGCTCAAGGCACCCACCAACACAGCTTAGTGGATGTGGTTCCCACATCTGTAGTCATTAGGGAAGTGCTTTGTATTTTAATAATAATTCATAATTTCCCTTTATTATTGTCTGCGGGCCATCTCAGATCAGCTGAGGCTTAATTGTGTGCTAAATGTCACTCACTCATTCACAATAGTAGTCATTCTTACACAACCTACACAAATTATCACTCTAAAAATGTCATGTATTTATTCACCAGTTTTGATCCTCAAACACAAATATAAATCTTAATTCACAGTAATCATATTATTATTCTAAAGTCTACATGATGAATACAAAAAAATGGTATATTCCTCAAAGATTTTATTACAGTTCACCGTATTAGGACCATGTGTAGATGATGTGTTGTTAGTATCATTGATAGTAGGGAATTAAAAGGCACATGCATTACTACAGTGACATTATATTCTTGCAGATTTAGTGAAACTTGACTGCTTAGTTTCATGTTATTATTAGAGGACAACCACAGAAATTGTACTAGAAGTATAATTTCTTTTAATGAAACAAGGGAAGTAGAGGAAGATGGGATAGCATAGTCATTACAGTTACTAAACTATGAGGTGAGTGATGCAGGGTTAAAATCCTGGCATGGGCAGACATTTTTCTTTCATCCAGACTGTTCAGACCCAGCCTCCTATTTAATGGGTACTGGGTTACAGTGTTCAGGGCTGAGGCTGACAGCTCGCCTCCTAATGCTGAGGTTAAGAATAAATGGACCTATACCTCCATTCCCCCACTCCCACTATGTGCCATCATGTTATGTGCAGGGACAACTTTACCGTTACCTTTACAAGGAAGGTATGCTAAAACATATATGTGCATTGTCTACAGGTGAATAAGCATGCTTTCTCTGGAGGTCAGACAACAGTAGAGGAGCATCGAGAAAAGGGAGGGAACTGTGCGGTGGATATCTCATATCAGTACCTTCGTTTTTTTCTTGAAGATGATGAAGAGCTAAATCAAATTGAAAAGGTCTGTTGCTGTGTTGTTGCATCAATTCTGAATTCCTTTTATGCATTGTGTTTTAAATTTCTTATTTATGTCAAATGTGAGAAGTGTTGCTTTTCAGTCTGGTGTGATGTACATTATGTCAACAACCAAGAGTCATATGCTTGTACTTGCTATGTAGTTCCTGAGTAAAGATAAGATAGTGCATAAATAAATTCAGTCTACTGTCTTATTCTTTTATTTTTGCCAGTTGGCTTTTGTATGATGAAAACTAGGTTAGAAATAGGGTTGCATTTTAAAAAAGTAATTATACAGTGTGACTGAAAACTGGGTGTGCTCACAGGTGGTGTTCTTCTAATCCACACATACTTCCTGATCTCTCTTATCCACATGTATTCACTTAACACCAGTTACATCCAATTAGTCAGATTTTGCTTATGGCAGCCTGAACACAGTTATGTATAAGGGGGTTACAATTTTGTTGTGATTTATTAATATTGTTACATACAAGACATGTTATTAAGTAACTTTCCCAGGCCTCTAACTTCTGTATTAATCAAGCATTTTATTTTTTGGCCCAGATGTATCTTTTAGTGGGTGTAACATGCCACATAGCACAAGAGTCATTCATTGAGATATTATTTAGGGGTAAGTTCATGTGGAATAGCAATGGCATTGGAAAATGGCATGAAGAAGTTTTCAGATTGTTTCATTTTGTATGGGCAAAACATGATTTGCCTATTGAAATACCGCACAGTTCGATAGAGATGTATGTTGACAGCATAATGACAGTTCGTCATGACAGACCATGGCGCAAAGGCTTCAAGAATGGTCAAACAGATACCCATGAAGTGATCGTGTCAGTTGGCCCAACACCTCAATTTTGCGTTTGAAGGGAACTGATCTTGGGAGAACAGATGTACCACAATCCCAGAACAGATGTACCACAATCCCAGAACAGATGTACCACAATCCCAGATTTACCTGTTGCATTGGGGTTGTCAGTTGGAACTGTACACAATATTGTCCATGTAGAAATGTGATGCATGAGCCTGATGTCTACAACTACCGTATTCTTGAACGCTTGCCAAGATGGGACGTGTGCGAATATGGTCAGGGATTATGCTAAAAAATAGTGATATGTCAGTTGAATAAGTGAGCCACATTTTAAGTTGTAATGATGTGTTTGGCTTATGGAACCTTACTTGTTACACACCGTTTGTATTTCAGAGGTGGGAGCACTGTGGAAAAATATTACCGCAGAATTATAGGATATTGGTTTGCATATATCAGTGGGAAAACCATTTTTGAAATTGGATCAGGATGGTTCCACTGTCCAGACTGTTTGGTTGATGACTAAAGTCCATTAACATTGTCCTAGTCATTCAAGGTTTCATAGTAATATTTCTTTGTTTTACAGAATTATACAAGTGGGGAACTGCTTACTGGAGAACTAAAAAAAAAACTGATTGCTGTACTTCAGCCTATAATTACTGGACACCAGGAACGCAGAGCAAAAGTTACGGATGATGTAGTGCAAGCTTTCATGAATCCTCGAAAATTGAAATATAACTATTGATGAATGGATATGTGATTGTAATGTCTTCTGTGAACACATTTGAATCACTTGTTCAGCCAGAACCAGCAGGTAGGCATGTTGGCAGGGTTCTTATTCATGAAAGTGAAATGCAGTATGTTTCTCCCTTTTGTTTGGGAGGACTTTGAAGGATGAATATTTAAGTATGAGCTCTGAGTGTTGTGATGTGCTCATTTTTGCAGAACTGTAAATCTTGCTTACATTAACCTGTATATTATACAGGAATTGGATGGGTTGATGTGTATTTTGAACTGAACTTTGCACTTACAGAACTATTTGTAAAACATTGTTCCAGCAGAGCAGCAACAGATAAATTAAATTCTCCTAGAGATTGAGTTGTGCAGGAAATAGCTAACTCACTGGAGTGGAATCATTCTTGAGAAGCTAATAGATTCTCAACTAGTCAGGAAATTCCCCACATTTTAGGAACATAAGGATTATTACCATGTTCACAAGAACCCACTACTTATCCCTGTCCTGAGCCAGATCAGTCCAGTTCATGCCATCCCTCCCAACTGATTTCTTGAAAATCCACTTTAATATTATACTTCAATCTATGCCTAATTCTTGCACGTGGTCTCTTTGTTTACAGTTTCTCCACTAAACCCTTTTTGCATCTCTCCTCTCCCCCATATGTGCTACATGCCCAACCCATCTCATTCTTCTTGATTTGATCACCTGAATAGTATTTGGCAAGGATTACAAATGGTGAAGTTCCTCAATATACAATTTTCCCCAGTCCCCTCTTAGTCCCAAATATCTTCCTCAGCACCATCGTACATACTCAGCCTGTGACCTTCCTTGAAAGTCATTCAGGAAATGGCAATATAAGACACTACTGGCATGTTTTTATTGCTCTGTTGCATCTGCTGTGGCTGAGGGACTAGGTATGTGATGATACCATTTCAGCTGCAGGGGTTATATTTCATAAAATGAACCTGTGAAGTGTAAGGTTGGGGTTGGCTATCTTTATTGCAACCCACTACATTGTGAACTTAATCATTGTAATCTCTGCATTGACCTAATCCTTCAGCCTTGAAAATGGAAGCAGGATATCTCTCCTAAACTTCGGTGTCAGCGTACAAGACTGCATGGTGTCATGACTCAGAAGACCACCCTCTGAACAGTCTCACCCTGAAACCCTAAAAACTTCTGTGGTGTGTAACAATTGGGAAGGAGCCAACTTATTTCAGTGTGCTGTTTTGACATTTGCCTGTAGAAAATGAGTAAAACCATAGATTAGTTATAACTCCATAGAACTGTAAATAAGGTGTTTCCCAAATAGGGATCTAAAGTGTTGTACTACACCACCCAGTTTATTAACTGAGATATTCTAGGAAATTGAAACTTACTGTTGAGTGGTTAGCATGGTTTTATATTCAGGAGGTCCCAGTTTCAAATCTAGGCCCAGAGACTGGTTATTCTGACTGTAGGTTTCTGTATCACTACAAGTAACGGCTGAGATAATACCTCAGATTAGGCCACCATATCATCTATATTCAGTTTTTTTTTACCTATCATCAAATTATTGAGCACTATTGAAAGCATCAGTAAATAAACCAAGAATAAATAAATAAATAAAATTATGAGCACATTATTGTTAATCTTAACACAACATTCAAGACAGTTCAAGATGTTTGAGAATATATATCCCCCCCCAATGCCCCCACATGTCCTTGTGGGCTTCGTCGTCTTCCCTCCTGGGCATGGCAGAAGTGTAACCGACTTCTGAGGTTGGGATGCCCATGAGGCGCGGTCACGTTGTCCCAATGATGTGAGTGGTGATATAGGAGGATGTAGTGCCAGGAGGGCCCTTAAACCTAAATTCTACTAACCTACCCGGACCATGGTCACCGCGGGAATCCTCCCCTTCAGAGAAAATTCCCACAGTA
>Ga0123355_10006608_pt1 | contig 17208 bp, 11 predicted proteins | sample TergutEmb28metaG_3_FD_89872 | JGI IMG/M metagenome (GOLD analysis project Ga0123355, IMG submission 89872) | Embiratermes neotenicus P1 segment gut microbial communities from Petit-Saut dam, French Guiana - Emb289 P1 | ecosystem: Host-associated > Arthropoda: Insects > Digestive system > Gut ...
CATGTAGCATACACTCGGAAAAATAATAATACCTTGTTGTGGATGACGGCAGTTCGTGTGTCCATATTTGATATAATACACCACAACAGAAGGAATTCTACAGAAATTGTCAGACTAACGTTTGCTACTCGGACTCTGCTAGAGGTTCCATTTGGACACAGCATTGGTAAGACCGAATAGGAAAATGCCGTAAATAGAAGAGCATCTAAAAATGGAAAAAAATTTTATGTCTTAAACATATAAAATTACGATTGTTAAAACTTATTAAAATAATAATTAGTGAGCGTAGCAGATATAATACTTTAGCAGCAGAGTTCATCGTTACTTAATGCCAGACGATCGTGGATTATTCACATGTGTTCCCTATTTACTCAGTTCCATTTTTCCCACATAAATTCTGTCATGTTAAACAGATGTGGTGATTTCTGGGTTAGATCTTTGAAGTTTCATAGGCACACTTACTTATTTACTCCATGGAGCAGAGTCCTTCTTGAAAAGCTAACCGGTTTTCATCCAATCAAGAAATTCTCCGCATTTTATGGAACCCGAAAGGTCATTACCGCACTCACAAGTACCCGCCACCTATCCCTATCTTGAGCCAAATCAATCCAGTCCATGCCCCAATTTCCTGAAGATCCGTCTTCATATTATCCTCCCTTCTAAGCCTGGGTCTTCCAAGTGGTCTCTTTCTCTCAGGTCTCTCCACCAAAACCATGTAAACACCTCTCCATACGTGCTACATGTCCCGCCCATCTCATTTTTTCTCGATTTGATAACCCGAACTATTTTGGGTGAGGTGTGCAAGATCATGAAGCTCCTCATTTTGCTAGTTTTCTCCACTCCCCTGTTACCTCGTCCCTCTTAGACCCAACTATTCTCCTTAACACCCTATACTGAAACGCCCTCAGCCTACGTTCCTCCCTCAATGTGAGCGACCAACATTCACACCCATACACAACAGGCAAGATTATAGTTCTGTATATTTTAATCTTTAGAATTTTTCATAAGCACACTACTAAACCTATTATTATTATCATCATTATTATTAATTTTACGCAATGAGTTCGTTCGTCACTCGTGTTATTACTGTACGTAACAAATTATGAAATACGAAGTCGGTACTCTGTCCACTGGCACAAAATGTTTACCATATTTCGTGATAATGCGTCAAGGTGGTGTTCTCTAAACATTCAAATATGAAAATATACATAAGTATACTTTCGTCTCTTGTTTCCTGTAGAAGCAATACCTGATATTTCACAGTAAAAACAGTACGTAGACTGAGTGTGTCTGTGAACAGGGTGCTGAGGGTGATATTTGGTCTTCAGAGGGAAAAAGTGACACTTGTCCGGAGAAAACTGCACAATGAGGAGCTTAATGACACGTACTTTTCCACTAATATCATTAGAATTATTAAATCGAGGAAGAAGAAAGGGGCAGGGAATGTGGCATGCAAGGAAGAGAAATATATTCAGTATTGTGGTGGAACAACAGAAAGGAAAGAAACAACTTGGACGACCTAGACATAGATGGAAACATATTTTGGATCTTAAACATAGGATGGGAGGTCTTGAACTGGATTAATCTGGTTCGTGACACAGACCAATGAGAGAATGTGGTGAACACAGTGATAACACTTGAGATTCCACACACTGTTGGAAACATCGTCACCAGCTGGGCCACTATTAGCTTCTCTGATTCATAATGGCACGACTTTAGTTACTGGTTACATAACGTAGAATAGGGGTTGATTATGAAGTGTAAAGTATTAAGTAATGGTTTATGTCAAAGTTATTGTAGGTTTCATGTAAGAACTGAGAAACACCACTAAATATGGAGTTTGAACACTCGACCTTCCAAATAAGAATAATGAAAAGCTGAGCACTGATACCATGGAGGATATAACTGACGATGTTGTCCCAAGACAAGGCACATACTATACTACAACATCCATAGCATTCCACAGGCACATTTCCTTTGCTTTACACTGCGGATCCAGTGTTCAAGCTTCTGAGTTGCTGTGAATTGGCAGTTTATTACAATCACTTACATTAGCCTTCAAAGCGTGGCTAAATTTTGTGGGTCCAGTATTCGCTATGAAATTTAAAAATGGTTGTTCAGTTTTTATTTTGCGGCTCGCGTTCCATATTGCTTCCCTCGGAGCAGTTAACCTACTCATTTTAACCCCGAATAGGCAATTATCGGTGAATATAACACTTAATATCACAAACAGACAACAGAAAGTGGTCACCTAACAATTAATAAACCACCACCGAAGAGATAAACGCACCTTGCTTAACGGTGACACTGGTTGTTGCTCCAGGCAGGGGCTGCAGGAGTATCGTGCTGGGGGCTGTGATCACCTGAGGCAAGGGAGCAGCATGTAGCTGTGGAGGCGGCGACGATGCTGAGGCGGAACCCACCGACCCGGGGTCACTGAATCCCTGAGTACTACTGTCTTCAGGTGGATCGAAGAAACTTAAATTGAACTCAGAACCCGCGTCAAAAGAGACATCCGCCGTGAGCTTTTCTGGGGGCGGGGCACTGCCCAGATTCGCACTGAGCGACTGGTCGATTTTGAAAACGTCCATCGTCTCTCGCTAGTATCGACAAAAGAACTCACTTCTATCCGATAGAAACAAATTTTCGGCACACGCTATATCGTTCATCACTGCCTACTACCCTGTTCACAAAACAGATCCCCCTACCCCATCGCCTACATTCAAGCTAAATGCCCGTTAAATATTCATGCCACTTTTTCACTTTCATTAGCCATCGACAAGTGTCATACCTGGGCAGCCGGCATTTCTGTCTGCCAGCACAGGAGTACCTTGTTACCAGATGGTAATGGATCATCAATTTCTGACTTAGGTGGTTGTAACTGTTGTTATCAGCCATTCACTGCCACTGTGATACCACGTGTGTTCTGATGAAAAACTGTCACCACTCACTTCTCAAACAAACCAGCACTTTTCATCCATTCTTCTTAACACGTACAAGATTTTTCGTCGATATTAACCACACTAAACTTATTTCCAGCACATATAGTGCATCCAGCTTTGCATGTTCTCTTGTAACTGAGCTCCTTACAACGCTTCTCTGAAAATGCGAAATTCCCTTATGCTACGAATACGCGATCTCATCTTCTATGCATGCCGGATTATTGCTAGCCATCCGGTTCGCTTTTTTCCACCAACAAGGCATTCCCTGCACTAAAGATTGGTAATAGTACTAACAACGGAGAAAATAAATAAAAAGCCAGTACACACAAGCTCGTGGTTCTTTTTTGCACACACAGAGTAGGCGCAGAATGTTATTAGCCGAAGAGGTTTTCTCGTGTCATTGACCTTGGTTCGCTCTACCTTGCCGCACGCTACACAACCACTCTCGTGCAACCAGTGTTTTGAATAAGTCAAACAGATTCCATTTCCACAGTATTAGAAACGGAATAATGCAACCACGATGCTGGACAATCAATTAAGATACCTGCCTACGTCCACAACAAGAAATGTGACGCATTTATTATGTATATCTTACTACACAGAGCCTTAAAACACATCACATAAAGTGATTGAACACTGTCACTTTCAACTGCACATAAAACGTAATCCATGAATTACATGTGATATCGCATGCACCGTTTAGAAGGGCTGGGAAGAAATGAAACACCATCAGTAAATAATCAGCACAAGGCCCCTTTCCTTAGAGTTCTTGTTTATGTTATCCTGAAATCACCACCACAGTTCACGGAAGGACAATATTTCTCTTTCTGAACACTGTAGATACAACCCCATCCCACACATACACACACACATACGCGTAAGTACTGTGACGTCAGAAGCATTCATTTACAGGACCGTCCTAGGTTCTGGATTGTAATTTCTTGCAGTGTTTGTGTTACCGCATGGAGCAGCACTCTGTGCACAGTGCCAGGTAGAGAAGAAGGCTGCCCAACTGGCCTACCAGAGACACTATCAGCCTGGGATCACTGACCGCGTGCAGATGGAGGGGCAGCGAAGGAGAAGTGGGAAGGAAGGGATGGCTCATCCAAAATCCTGCTACACTTGGAAGATGCTGAAATCGTGGACCAGCTGTTTTTTCTTCCTCTTTCTTCTGTGTTAAAAGGGCGGAAACAATGATAGCAACACTAGCGCCACGTCTTCTGTAAACACTAATGCTGGAGATACCGAAGTACAACTTTGGGATTTTACTTGCGATTAGAATAAGAACACGATCGCCTAGCCTGTATGAACGCAAAGGTCTTATTTGGTACCGCACAGTTACGGTAGAAGGAAAACACTGCCTATAAGCGCTACGCCGTGATAACGTATGGGGGAGTGGCAGTATAGTGCCATGCATTCGTAAGCCCAGGCATAAACTGAAGGTGTGATATTGTTTTGACGCCCCTGCGACTGTAATCCGGGGATCAGGTCCTTTCAACCAGATGACAGAAGGCTGAGTGGGCCCTAGAACTGTCTGGACCCCTTGGAAGATGAATGAACGTTGTTCTTATTTCCCGGTCCTCCAGCCCGTAGCCTGCTTACTGTACGGACTGAGCTACCCCGACTTCTCTTAGACTCATGAACTTTTTAATGGTTTGCAACCTATTGTCCGGTTAGAAGTATGTTTCATCAGATTTACGTTTAGTTTTCAGGATTGTTCTTATACTTGCAAAACCTGGAGTGTAGTGGGCTAGCAGTCAGCGTTGTACGTACCTCTTCTTATACTTGCTGACGTAAGCACTTTGCAGATAGAATGAAAGTGAAGAGAAATTAAGGGTGGGGGGGGGGGGGTAGTATTTGTAAGAAAAACTGCATTTATTATGGGATAAGTGATGGAAAATTTAAAATGTATGGCTCTAGATTGCAAGGCAGTGCCCGCTCGTCCTTCTGGTAAAAATGGCTTGGGCAGAAATTTATACAGATAGAATGGTGGAAAGTGGAATGTTTTAGGTACGCAGCAGAATAAAGAATCTGAACACAGCCTTCATTGCTTTAGCACGTCTTTCAACTGGCAGGCACTTAAAATTTCTTAGGCCCACTTCCTAGAAAACGCATCGATTTTCCACTATAAAACTAAACGCTTAATGCTGTTTGGGAAATAATCGCAATTTATTGTGAAAATCATAGAAACTCAAATACAATTCGCGTGCAAAATGCGGAGTTTTTGCTGTCAAACCTGGTGGATCAACGACCCGAACAGCGTTATTGGCACAGTAACTGCTTTTAGAGGCTGGATGATGCGGGAATCGAATTCGGGCAGAGGACGTGCTCCTCTAAATCGCCCAAATTGTCTCTGCTACAGGCTCAACCTAGTATTACAGTTGGTCTATCGGCAAGACTTGAACTCATATTCTGAATTTTCCCGCTTCGAATCTCGACTAAACTGCTCTATCCTGAGATAATGTTGTTTCTCTGTCTCTGTTAAGCAAATCCCGGAAAGTAATTATTTACTCTTCTACATCCCTCCCCTGTTTACAGCTTATTGCGTGTCTGCGTCTTTCGATGCTGTGAAGACAATGTCGTTGAGAGTGCAAAATTAAATAACGGAAGATGAAATCTATTATTTGTGCCTTTAACAAAAAACAGTACAGTGAAAACATCCAGCAGCAGACATGAAACATACAAACAGAAATAAAATATACCTACGAAATTTTATTCGGAATACCTGACACGAAAAGGCCAATATGAAGAAGTAACTGTAGATGGAACGATAATATTGAAAGGGTCATTAAATAATAGAGACTTGTATATATAGACGTAATTAAGTGTTCTCATGACCGGTACCAGTTACAGGCTTCCGTAAATACCCCAGTTATTGTAGGCTCCCACAATGGAATACCGGGCCGTGCCATCCACTCTTTTTGCGGAAGTCTAACATAAACGAGAACTGCGCTCTTCTGGGCTATTATGCAGCGTGTAGTGGCAATTTCTTACAGACATTTCGGGCCATTTACTGCGCGGCAAAAGCCTTCTATAACGAAGATGGAAGTAGCAGATCCACATGATACATTGGCACATATGTGACAAACCACACTGCGTCACGTACCGGAAGATCCGTAATGTTAATGGTAAAGCATAACTGGTTTCCATGAAAAGCAACGAATTTTGTAATTGTGTAAGCGACAATCAGCTTACCAAGCAGGACTTTACTTCATAGGGTTGCTTGTGGTGATAACAGGACAATAGGACGACATCCGACGATCAGACAATTAATTACAGGTGGAACTAATATGCCTAAACCCAGGGCGGTATTCGAACCTGTAAACCCTGCATCCACCGCAGTGTACTGGGACCTGGTGACGTGTGTGTGTGTGCATGGAAAACAGAAGCCATCAATGTTTAAGCATTTGGTCTGTTAGTGAGTCGACAGGCCGAACTCCAGGATGTAGATGTAATCTGCATTATTAATATCTTTATTTTCTTCAAGCGTGTGCTTCTATTCAACTGTTGAAAGAGTTAACTGAAATATATGGAATTTGCTATAAAAGTTAAGCGAATTGAGGCGGCCCCAGCGCGATGTATACGTGCATACAAACACACGTTCAAGAAGGTGTGATCTGTGCAGTCAGGGATTGTCCTACAACACTGAAAATCTTAATTTTCATTGAGATAAACCTCGAGACACGGGCCGTTCTAACATTACTTGCAACTACTGCTTTCTATTGCACATATTCTGGCTCAGCTAAGATCATAATATAAAGACATAAGAGTTCTTTACAGTTTTGCCTCCATATTGAGTTACAGGGTAGAGAAAATACAATGAGTGCCATTTTTATGACGACCAAAAGTAGAAGAACTACTACTTCTTCGCCCGAGAAGACATGCATCCTTTCATTCTCGACATCGCGGATTACACCCTAAAACTTTAAAGAAATAATAGGACCCACTTTAATACGGTCTTTACCTACGTTTCCTAGGAAATTTGCATAAGACAAAGTAACATTTTAAGCTTTGCACTGTTCATTCCGTGCACCATCCGTAACCAGTTCACTACAAGAAACCAACAAAATACACAAAACCGTTCCTTAGATATTTATATTACAATACCATACTGAACATTCCTACCTGTTTCGATCTACAAGGGACAATCGTCAGGGATTCAAACCACAGCAATACAGTATAAAACGAAATTGGCCAGTACTGTACACAGCTGACATAGTGTAAAGGAGGAATATAGTGAAAGTGTACAAGTGCGCTGGATCTTGGTATCCAGCGCACTTGTACAACTATCCAACAAAGAAATGTCTACACTTTTACTATTTGCCTCCTTTACATTATGCCTACTGTGTATAAAACTGGCTAATTTGGTTTAACACTGTACTGCTTTTATTTGATTCCCTGATGATGGCCCCTTGCCGGTCGAAGCAGGAATGTTCAGTGTGATATTATAATATAAATATCTAAGGAAAGTTTCTGTGCATTTTGTTGGTCTAATGTCGTGAATAAACATTTCAAAATCTCTATTAATTAACCATATTCCAAACCACGAGGTTAATTTTCAAGGATCAGAAGTTGTGTACGCTTACATCTCTTGGTAGGCCGGGTTCGAGTCCAGTCTTGGCAGTTAGTTGAAGAACAACAGACAATATGTGTGCAGCAGATGGTTCTAGACTCTGCACCTTTAGTTGCTCACAGAGGTCGCCGGAAGTTTAGAGACCCTCATTCCAAACAGGGGAAGTAAAAAATTGACCACATATTGGCAAAGGCAGTGACTTCAAAGACGAGGAAACTCGGTCCCATAGTCTTAAATTTCGAGACTTGGAACTTGGAGGCCAAAATCCTTAAGTGGAGTACAAGATCAATTGGCAGTTCTAATATGGCTAGGCAAATCTGTCATTTAATCATTAGTAGTCGAGAGACAACCAATGAGGGAAGTAAGCAACTACACCCTAAAGAAAAATTACAGAAATTGGCTGTTCCAGAATACCAGAAATGTCAATCAGAGTCAGAGGTCTAGCGAACGTGTAATTTCGTTTTAAAGAACCTAATTTGTTATGGTAACAATTCTAACCCACAGCAGACAGGGTAAATTTTTTTACCAGTAAGACATTGTATTGTAAGGAAATTTATTTAATTTTAGGCGCCTTCCCATGGCCACGAAAAGCGCTAATTAGCTTCGTTATGTCCGTCTGTCTGCATGTATCAGCGCGGATCCCACTGGACAGTTTTCGTGAAAGTTGACACTGGGGACTACGAAAAATCTGTCACGAAAATTCAAAATCAGCTAAAATCTGCAAAAATAACCTGCAAATTTAGGGTAAAGTCGCCTAATAGAGGGTCATGTTTTTTTTATCATACCAATAATACGGTTTGTAACAATCAAGTAACTTTTAATGAATTTTGAAGTTCAACAATCTTTCATTAAGAACGACGGTTATTTATTAATGAAAATCACGTTTTATAGAGATGATACCAGTTTTACCTGACAACATAAATCGACACTTGATATGGGGTGGCTCCTATTCCGCGGTACTAGGGGTTTCTCATACTTAGAACAAGAAAACAATCTAGGGAGGCCAGAAACAGGAAGCTTTATTTATTGATATTACAAAATAAATTTTTTCATGACACTTAGCGACCACAATAAACAACGCTCTTATTTTGATGTACGTACCGTGCATGCTGTACAGTTTATTATCCAGACCAACAAATGCACAATATGTATATATATATATATACATATATATATATATAAACAGTATTTCATACATCGTAAGTACTTCTCATCATACCTGAATACAGGAAACACCAACATAGGGATTACACCAATAAGACAGTCCAGATAGTATATACAGCCACCAAGGCAACAACTTCCACGTACTGTAATTATAACAGCTGACAGCGCACAGCATGTTATAGATTTTATTTTATCATCAACTGTAACGATCACATTTTAATCTACTGATTTTATTGAGTTTGTAACATTAATGATTTTTGTAACTCCAGCAACGCTGAGGGATAATACTCCATGAAGATGGTGCGGTTACATCGGAACATATAGGAGTACTTACGATGTATAAAATATTGTTAACATATATATGTCGTGCATTTGTTGGCCTGGATAATACACAACTGTTTGTCATTGATGACACCTATCACACACAAGGCCCTTTTTCGATATTCCTCACAAACAGTGTGTATCCACTTCAGACAATGTGAGCATCGAATGCAATCTTCATCGTTTTGATTTTCAGTGAAAAAGCCGGCACAGTATAGATACTCGGCATCAGCTTCATCCTCACTTTCTTTCCCGCATCCATCTTCTTCTTCTTCTGAACCTGAAGAAACACCTAACTTGCTTTATGGCGAAATTGGTTGTTTCATTCCACTTCTCCCTGTTTTCACCACGGGCTTCATAGGCATACTTTTCCCACCGACAGGCATCCTCTGTTGCTCATTTCCTTCTGTCGGACACAGTGTTTCTCGCAAACGGACTCAAGACATGTTTGTTTCTTGCCTATATCGGTAAGCTGTCCCCCTGTTTTCTTCGCTGATTCCATTGTACGTGTACAGATGGTTATGATCTACGCTGAACCAGGTCCAGAAGATCTAGTATCATTTGTGCCTTGCTTCAAAATTGAAGGAAATGGATACAGAATCGCAGCCTTAACTGTTCCACCTGTTGAAGCTTTCTATGTAACTGAAGTGGACGCCTTTGATTCATGAGGGAAGACAATGGAAATATTGGAAAGTACCACTGTAGACTGATTGGAAGAACTGGCTTCGATTAACTGCAAATCACTGAACCCTGTGGGCTGAGTGGTTGGCTGAATGTTAAAATGCACATTTGGTTTTTGTGCACTTTCTTCAAAACCCCACGCTGGGGGACAATGGTGGACACAAAATTAGGAGCTCACCATGTTGGAATTCAACCATAAACTGTAGCTATGCCGCACCGTAAAACCGCTTACACGAAATAACAAGCACATCATTGTAACTAGTACTAAGGTCTAAACAGTGGTCGAGTTGAAATCGGTCAATGGAGTAGCGTACGAAAAAAGACTCTCCAAAACTTTGACAAGCATGAAAACAAATCAAAGCTCGTAACTGGAACAAACCTTCGACGGTCCAGTCCTTCTTACAAATGTCGTTCTTAGGCACCTACTCCAAGGTCACATACTCAACGCTAACTGGTGGAAGCATACAGGGAAGGTACAGCGGTACCTCGCACTGGGAACTACGCTAATGTTAGACGACTTTACCCTACATGAAGACCTAAGTACAATTTTGTTCCCGGCGACATTACACCGCCACAAAAGCGCTCTTTTTGAGTGAAATGGCATCAGGTTGTTAGGATATTCGAGGAGAGGTAAAGATGGTATGAATGCCTAACATTGTTACGTACAGTACATATAGTGAATGTGGATTTTGCAATTGAACTTGGAAGTGGTTTGAGTTGGATGAAGTCTTTGTGATTACTAACCAATATATTCCAGTTAAAAAATAGCCTACGTCATACTGAAGTGCAGTTGCGTTTTGTGCGTGTAAGATAACACTTTTTTTTTTAGTGTTATACTTGATTAGAGTTGTGCATTGAGTACATTTCGATTTAGGCTTGTTGCAAACGAAACGCCTAACAAATGACAATCAGTAGAAAGAAAGTCAAGTAGTGATGGAGACTCATGTTTTTGACGTGATCTATGTTTTCTTCCGACCACTGCCGCGAGGATAAAGGGACTGTACCCACACTATGCAGGCCACATGCATTCTGTTGAGTAATGGCACTGCGTTGCCTATCTTTTTGATTACTTCTGTAACAGTTTTATAAGGACCGCACGTATTAACAAACATGCTATCATAATTTGTCAGGAAATTTTTAAAATTCGGGAATTCCATAAACATGAATTAATCCTGAACCAACATTTACACGCACGGTATAATTCAAAGTAAGACTAGCCGTAACATCTGTCGGCTTGACAGACACTCTCTCGCATTTCCGACGAGCTTCGCCACTGGAACTAACTTCGGTACAACTGATCGGATGTCCGGCAGTGGATACCAGGAGACATCTAATGGTACCCACAATGACAGCGAACAAGGAGATTGGTAAGGGCGTAACCAAACACAAGCTATTTTATGATACACAGTACACGGATAAGTTTAGAAAATCTGTCACTATATAAGCTGAAACTAGGAGCCGGAGTAGCGTGGGGGGTGTAGTGACTAGGTCACTAGTTGGACTATGTGGTGTTCAAATACAGGCAGGGCATAGAGATTTTTCTCTTCACCAAAATACCGGATCGGCTCAGAGTCCACCCATCCTCTCATTCAATGGGTATTGGCGTTATTTTCCAGTTGTAAAGCGGTCGGGGCCAGAAGTTAACTACTCACCGCCATCTAGTGCCGAGGATGAGATCGAGTGGAGCTGTCCCTCTACTCCCCATACATGTGTTCATGGTGTGGAGAGGGACAAATTGGCTTTTTACGTTTTGCTCTGAAATTTTGTTATGTAATTGTAACTACCAAAAATCCGGTAGCTGCATAACAGCATCTAGAATCCAAACTAGGACAATGACTTAACCCTAGACTTCTTTTAAATATTACATTGCATTACATTACGTAAAAGCGTGAATAGTGCAACAAAGTTTTTGTAGGGAAAACTCCACCTGCCTGTATAATTATACATTTTCGAAATTCCTGTCTAAATTGTAACCTACATAAGATATTCCGGCTGTTATGGCTTAATATATGTCTGTTGTAGTTAAATAACACAGATTTTTTATTCTGTCTTTGATTTGTTGTGTTGGTAAAGGAAATACAATTAATTGACATAATTTTCAGTTCTCTTGCGCAATAATAAGAGTGAATTGAAGCAAGGTTTCAAATTACACCCAAAACTAGCAAAATAGGTGCATTTAACCCTAACAGGTGTGGATATGGTAGACTAGTAACAGTATGCCTAATGTCGTGTAATATGTTGTGGACGTTCTGTGTTGTGTCAGCGGTAGTGAACAAAGAAAGTTGGGTGTATTGCCATCTTACTTTCCATAAAGTACTTTGGGTTGCCAGCTTCACACCTGTTGTGTGTGTGTGAGTTGGACCATGCTGCCGTATTTCAAATTTGAAGAGTGAAGTATCAGAAATTCAGAGTGCATGGTTGTTGAAGACTTGAATATTAAACTTCAGGAGAAGTTATAGGGGTAGCCAAATAATTTTGCCGCGACATGTGTAAGAGATAGTGTAACAGACACATACAGGGCGGGATATTGAAGACAGCACTAGCTACTGTAAAAACTCCTCATTGCCTACAGCTAGAAATCACTGAAAGCTGGGATCACAGAGTTTGCAGAAAAGCCTGTATATGACTTTGGTCGTGGCTGGTTACAAACCGGTGAAAGCTCGGACGCCATGTTTCCTTCAAGCTTGCTCATCATTAAGTTCCTTTAAACCTATTACATGCGGAACGCAGCTTCCCAACAGTTTCATTCGAGTTGACAACAGCGCATTATAGCGGGTCGTGCACAGACCTGCTCTTCAAAGCTAATCTGTCACGTCGTTATAACCTAACCAAAAACCCTTTCCAGACAATACCACTACAAAGCAAGTTTAACAGTATCGTGGCTAGAAGTAAAATGACTGATGTAGCATCAATGGTGCTGAAAAAATGACAGGTGCCGAATAGTGTGGACTGATCGACTGCCATTTCCGTGTCGCGGCAGAATTGTGAGGCTCAAGTTATGAACAGATTTCAAGATAACGGTATAGAAGTTACACTGATGTAACCCATATAATCAGTAATCACGTGCGTGATGAGACAGACATCAGTGATACTTGCTTTACAATCCAGAGATATGTTTTACTAAATGTCAAAAACAAGCAACTTCATTTCAGGTACTGTGGCAAACAGAAAATATAAAAAATGGTGACTGTGCCAATATTTTCTTTATCGCTAAGTTCGGTGGCAATGTGCAATGGACCACTAAAGCTAGGCACGTGATATACTGGACGGAGCTGCATCAAAAACACGTTTAATTGTTGCGTATGGGATATTGCTTGTAACTGATAATTAAAACGGTAATGTTATGAAGATTAGAGCTCTTTTTTATATTTGGCGCAAAAGTTCCCCCGTAGGCCAGGATCTCCTCATTTACAGTGTTTCTAGATCACACACAACGACGCACCACAGTCGGTAGGAATCCTCTGAACGAGTGATTACTCGTGGCAGAGACACCTATCTAAAGACTCACAACACTCACAAGAGACAAATATTCATGCCCCGGCGGGATTCGAATCCACAATCCCAGCAAGCAAGCGGCTGCAGACCCACGCCTTAGACAGCGAGGCCACCGGGACTGGCCAAGATTTGAGCTTACGACCCAATGAGTTCTTGGCAAGTACTGCACCAAAATATCAATAACTGGCCGATAGCAGAAATATAGTTCTGTGGAACAGGAAGCTAAGTTTCTGAGGTCTGCTCGGAACTATCTGATGTATGGTTTCTATAACATATGATGTGACTATGAGGAAGTTACGTCGCCAAACTTCAGAGATCTCGAATAATTCTGAGAAGGAAGGATGAAACGCTTACCTTTTTAGTTAGCTATTAGGTTGTTTGTTTCTTTGGTTGGTTGTTTGGCTGACTTTTTAGCTAGTAGGTAGGTTTACTGTTTGTTAAGCAATAAAGCTTAAAATCATATTATCACAGGAAACTGCAGGCCCGTATGTTCACATATGATCTCACACTACGTTCCAAACGCATAGTTGCAGCTCATATTAAATTTGTAACTTTAAATGTACAAGAAATTCTTTTTTTTTTCAGAAACTAACAATTCAGTAAGGCGACCCGGAATAGTGTAGTCGATAAATGGGGCTCGCTATGGGCTGCACGGCCCGGGGTTCTAACCCCGGTGCGGGTGAAATTTTCTATGTCCGTCCAGTCTCCTGCAAAATGGAAAAAGTGTCTCGTTCCCGGTGGCAAATTGCCAGGACGTGACGACCATCCTCCCCATCTGCAGCCGAGATCAAAGAAGGGTAGAAATAAGCTTCTATTCCACCCTTCCCCATGTCTTCACGGAAAATAATATGGTTAACTTCAGTACCTCAGTATTGATGGTATGTATGGAGGTCGCTGATGTACTTTTTGAACGCGTTTGAAAAATTGCGAAAAGTGAATATTAGCTTCGTCATGTTTGTCTCTCTGTCGGTCTGTCTTTCCGCACGGTACACCTCTGCTCCCACTGGAGGGATTTTCATGAAATTTGATATGTATTTTTCGAAAATCTGTCGAGAAAGTTTAAATTAAATTAAAATCTGACAAAAACATACGTACGCCTATGATGCTATCTCGCTAAGTTCTTCTTATAATGGGAAATGTTTCAGAAAAAATCAAAACACACGTTTTGTATTCAATAACTGTTTTTCAGAAAATCGTACAGTTTATGAGATAATGTGGAAAATATGGTAGGGCTCAGTCTGCTGCAGATGACAATATAATGCGACGCATGCGCATTATATGCTGGATAACTAAGGTTACAGTGACACACTCGGAATACCTAATACTTGCTGGTTTTCAGCAGCAAATTGGTTACGCAAACGTGCTCCAATGTTACGTTTATATTAGAATGCCTGTCTTTTTATCGATCATTGTTGCAATACGAACGGCAGTTACTCCAGTAAATGAAGTACATTGGAGCGCCTCTGAGAGCAACACAGACGTACTCCATTCCACAAGACACGCAAATAATTCCACAAAGCTCCCTGATGATGATCTGATAAAATCGAAACATGTCGGAGTGTTTTAAAGTGTTTTAAAGTGTTTTAAAAGTGTTTTATGTGAAATTATATGTGCGTTCTTTGGTTGATAAATTGAAGTGATTCTGGAGAATACATTTGTGCAAGATGTGACCTAATCAAATTACGTAGATAAATACGCACATTTGGTACATCTTTCTTCAAGACATAAACCTCTTATCATGAAGCCTGAGAGTGCAGGTTCTTCTGAAACGCCGGTATGTATCTACCAGAGTACAAGAAGTCACATTTCAGCAGAAGCCCAAATCGTAAACTATCACACTCCCTGTAAATATTTCCGAGACGGTAGCAAATCTGACTTTGTCGACGGTCTGTAAATCTCGGCTGTTAATTCTGAAAATATACAAAAAACAAGTTAGTTTTTGTTTCAGTCTGACCATAGAATTCTGCCTTTTCATCTATAACTAAAACACATTTATAATACATTTTAGCTCTTTTCAAGAGAGAGATAAATCATGTATAGTTTGGCATAATGTTCTGAGTTTATACATACATACTTTTCACGCTCAGAACAAACACTCAGTTCCTAGTAAAAAATGTTCAAACTGAGCGATCTTGCTAATGTGAAAACTCTAAGGTCCTTGGAAGTGGAATTAAAGTTGTAATATTACTTGCGAAGTAGGGTATAACCAGCCAACAATGCGATGGAAATAATTTGGTTGTGAACATGGTTGAGGAATTTGGTGCAACAATGCTAGGGTAACAGTTAACGCACGAGCACAAAATTTTAACTATAGATACAAATTCGGCGAAGATACTTAACGTACAGCAGCCCTTGAAGAGTGCTAGAAAGACAACTACTTTTATGTATAGTGTAATAAGATGCAATATTAAATTTGATAGAATAAAAATATGCATTAAGCCATGATTCTATATGAATGTGCATAATGAAAGTTTGCCTTTGAAGATGGATCCTACGATAATCACGACCGTTTTCTGTGGCCATTTTCCACTTTCTCTTCGTTTAACGACCTTGTAACATGAATAATGACAGAATAACAAACGTTAAAATTTTCAGTACAAACGTTTAATCCTGTAACGCCTTTTGCGATTTGAAACTTTACGAACACGGATTTATAAATCGTCCCTATTCAGGGAAAAAAAAACGGCACTACTGAAACCCCGAATACAGGGCAGGGAAAACCCCAGAATGTCGCTTTACTTATTTACTTCATTACTTACTCCGTGGAGCAGAGTTCTTCTGGAGAAGGTAACCGGTTTTCAACTAATCAAGAAATTCCCAGTAACTTATTGAACCAGAAGGTTCATTACCGCATTCACAAGTGCCCGCCACCTGTCCCTATCCTGAGCCGGCTCCATACAGTAACACAGTTAAAAGAGAAAGCTTTGGAAAGGGTTAAAATTTATTTATCTAAAAGTTCTTCCAATAAAATATACTATATAATGATTTTAAAAATTTCTTACAAAATCAAACTACATTCCAACATATTTCGGTAGCGACCACCACCACCACCGCCACCGCCACCACCACCACCACCACCATCAGGGAAATTTCAGCTTATAAGCTAAAACACCGCATTATAAAAAAAACTGCCTGTCTGATTTTGTACACGCAGTTAGATTCACTTCGCTTTGTTCATAAGTGCAGAACGTGGTGAGCACAGACACGCAATATTGTTGAAGTTGTCGATCACCGTAAAAGTTCTACTATGAGGGCAGGGTCCAATTTGTACAGAATGACGAAGTTCTGGGAGTGTTTGGCACTATGGCAACCATGTAACTGTATTGCAACTTTTACTTTTTTTTTAATTTGACTTTAATTTAATGGGTCGGCTTCCATCCGGTTGAAGGTAAATTTCACCGCAGAATAGTCTATGAAGGCCCAGAGGGGACACAGAGTTATAGCTGTACCCTTCCTTCAACCACGGCGCTAGGTGGGGAGTGGGTGGTTAACACCACACCACTGCCGTTTTAGCCCCAGAAAAGAGACCCGGTAACCGTTATACAGGCTGATTGGTGGCCCCATTACCGGTCTGGAAGGGTGCGGAAAATCTCGCTCTCAACCATGATTCGATCCCTGAACCGTCCGGCACCAATCCTTTATCTATACGGACTGAGCTATCTGGGCCCACCAGCGTCCCTCTGGAGGAGCTAATACTTACTTACTTACTTACTCCATGGTGCAGTCCTTCTTGAGAAGCTAATTGGTTTGCAGCTAGTCAAGAAATTCCTTCATTTCACGGAAGGTTCATTACCGCACTCACAAGCTTCCGCCACCTGTCTCTATCCTGGGTCAGCCCAATCCAGTCCATATACCCACGTCCTACCTCCTGGAGATCCAGCCTAATATTATTCACCCATCTACGTCTAGGTCTCCCAGTGGTCTCCTTCCCTCCGGTTTCGCCAGCAAGACCCTATACACCCCCTGTCCTCACCCATACGCGCCACATGCCCAGCTCATCTCATTCTTCTCGATTTTATCACCCGCACAGTA
>Ga0123355_10006609_pt1 | contig 17207 bp, 11 predicted proteins | sample TergutEmb28metaG_3_FD_89872 | JGI IMG/M metagenome (GOLD analysis project Ga0123355, IMG submission 89872) | Embiratermes neotenicus P1 segment gut microbial communities from Petit-Saut dam, French Guiana - Emb289 P1 | ecosystem: Host-associated > Arthropoda: Insects > Digestive system > Gut ...
CATGGCCTTTATCTGCATAGTGATCTGCTCGTATATTGGCTTACTGGTGCTGCTGCTGATGATAATATCCAATGTGGACACCTCCATATAGTGTGCTTATTGAACAAGTACATTATAGCAGGGTGGGTACTTGTTTGTCAATAACTTTTTTATGATTATTTCAACAGCCATCGAGGAAGTATAATAATCCAGAAGATTATTTATATATAAAGGGCTGCTGCACCATGTATCAGTGCAACAGCCCCTGTAAACCTACTTATGAGCACAAAATCAATTATGACTCAACTTTTGTACCCATGTTTAAGCCGCAGTCAGGCGATGAGATTCGATTTCCACCAGATTAATTATGCTTCGATGCCTCCGATTTCTCTGCATCTGTGCGTTTATCCCAACTTGATTTCTTGCACGCATAGAAAATAAACGGTGGAATTCCCAGAATCACGACGACTGCTGCAACAACAAGCGGGTATATGGATTGTGGAATGGCTGTTTCCCCCGTGACTGGGATAAAGCTCATTATAAATGCCAGCACACATGCAATGAGCCCCACGCTTGCAATAAACCCAAGTATTGGAACCTTGTATCCACGCTTTACATCAGATTCCTTGCGCCGCAGCACCATCGCAGCGGCAAACATCATTATATACATCAGCACATAGAGGGCCGCAGCCATACCAATGAGTGCCATAAACACATCAGAGACGTTCGGAACCAATACATAAATGAGTGCAAGTAAAGTAACGATTATGGCTTGAGGAACCAAGATTCCAACCTGTACGCCATTTTTATTCAGTTTTTGCAAAACCGGTGGTAAAAGTCCGGTTTTTGCAGCATCTAAAACACCGCGTGATGGGCCGGCAACCCATGTGACGACAGATGCAAGTGCACCAAAAGCTATCGCTCCGGAAAGCACATTGGTCATCCAGCTTATATTCCATGTGTCAAAGAATGTTTGAAAGGCCACCATTATACCATTGGCCATACCCAGCTTATCTGCGGGGACGGCAATGGCTATAGCTAATGTCGGCAAAATGAAAATTGCAAGAATCAGAACAAATGCTACAAGCATGGCCTTTGTAAAGCCGCGGCTGGGATCTTTCATATCTCCCGCATGAACGGCATTCATCTCCATGCCAGCGTAAGACAGAACATTGCTGACCAGCAAAACAAATGAAGCCAATCCTGCTATAGGCGGTATGAATGAACTTTGAGTGAATGATGTGGAAATAGTTTGTGAGCTACCTAGCCATACTGCTCCGAGGATTATTAAAATTCCAGCGGGTATGAGTGTTCCAACAAGACCTCCAATAGAACCGACTTTAGCGAACAAGGTTCCTCCCATAAGGGCAAGTAAAGTTGCAAACCAGTAGACTGCGATGACGGTGATGCCAATATACAGGCCGGAATCTGCCAGAGTTCCCTGTCCAATCATAAATGCGATTGCTGCGGCAACAAAAGCCAATTGGATGGGATACCAGACGACGTTTTGAATCCATTGCAACCAAACAGATACAAATCCAAATCTGTTGCCGAATGCTTCGCGAACCCAAACATAAACGCCACCTTTATACGTTGTGCCAAGTTCAGCCCCAATCAAAGCTGTCGGAACAAGGAAAAGGACGGCCGGAACAAGGTACATTATTATTGATGCCCACCCTTGTGTGGCCATTGCAGGTAGCCCGCGCAGAGATGCTACAGCGATCGTGGTCATAATTGCCATCTGGAACACAGAAATATTGGATTTACCATTAGTCTTTCCGCTCATGATCAAGTACCTCTCTTTCGTTAACAGTCGCTTACCTATCTTGGACAACCGAGGGAAAATGAATTTGTTTACGGTAGCTTTCGTCAGAGTGATCATCCTACGCTTTGAGCTGACAGGAGTGAAGCGCCCATTGGTTTTGCCGGGCGGATTTCAGCTCCCACCAGCTTAATGTCTGAAAGCATCGTTCGGTATGATGGGCAATTTTACATTTGTTGCGTCAAGGTGTTTGACTTGAGCATGGATATCATCTATAAGCCTACCTGCCAAATCCATACTCAAACCATTACGGACAACGATCCTTTGAACAGTTATATTTGTCAAATCGACCGGCATTGGATAGGCCGGAATTTGCCACCCTTTCATTCGCAAACGATCAGATAAATCATAGAGCGTCCAGTTACGCTTATCATCAGGTTTCAACATCCACGCAAAAACCGGGATATCCGTTGCATCATTCCACAACTCAAACGGGCCGATTTTTTCAATTTCACTTGCCAGGAACTGTGCAACACTCATTGTCGAAGCTTGGACTGCTTTATACCCATCATAGCCGTATCGCAGAAATGCCCAGTATTGGAGCAGTATCTGTGCGCCGGGACGTGAGAAATTCAGTGCGAATGTAGGCATTTCTCCACCGAGATAACTGACTTTAAAGATAAGACTTTCTGGCAATAAATCTACCGAGCGCCATATTATCCAGCCCAATCCGGGATAAACAAGACCATATTTATGCCCCGAGGTATTGATCGAAGCAACTCTTGGAAGCCTGAAATCCCAAACAAAGTTGGGTTGAATAAACGGCGCAATCATGCCTCCGGAAGCCCCATCTACATGAATCATTATGTCATATCCGGTTTTTTTCTCTATCGCGTCAAGTGCCTCTGCGATTTTATGCACAGGCTCATACATACCGGTATATGTTACTCCAAGTATGGCGACCACGCCAATGGTATTTTCGTCAATATACTGCTCTAGTCCATGACCGTCCAAAACTTTGTGTTCAAGGCTTATGGGCACATAACGCGGCTCAACATCAAAGTAGTTGCAGAACTTTTCCCAACAGACTTGAACTGCACTGCTCATTATGAGGTTGGGTCTATCAACCGATTTTCCTTCAGTACGGCGTTTCTCCTGCCAGCGGCGCTTCAACGCAAGCCCACCCAACATACATGCCTCAGATGACCCAGTAGTTGAGCATCCTATGGAGTTTGCCGGATTCGGAGCATTCCATAAGTCGGCAAGGATTTGCCAACAATACGTCTCAATTGCTGCTGTTTGAGGATATTCGTCTTTGTCAATTGCATTTTTGTCATAGGCCTCAGCATAGAGCTTGTCTGCACGTTCATCCATCCATGTTGAAACAAAAGTCGCCAAATTAAGCCTTGCGTTTCCGTCTAGCATAGATTCATCATGAACAATTTGATACGCAGTTTCAGGAAGCATGGATTTTTTCGGCAATTTGTTCTTGTGAACGGCTTCCGATTCACCCGGACGTGCAAAAATAGGATTTACTGAAAGAACATCTCTGAACTTTTGCATAATAATGCCACCTTTCTGTAGTATAGTGCAAATGAACTATGGTTATTATACAAACAAGGCTTGTGTTTTGCAATGCAATTTAAGCAAAATGACGATTGGGTTGACACTTTAATTGCATTAAATCTCAGTTGGTGACAAAACTGTGACAGAATTTGAGCCAGCACGAGGATACGGTGCTGATTGGGTGTCATTTTAAGCTGACGGGAGTCGAACGCCCGGCAGCTTAACGATTAGGCAACGGCCTATATCCTCCGGAGTCAACGCCTCTGCGAAAATGCAGCGATTACAATAAAACGCCTGCAATGGAATGTTTGTTCTTCTGAGATTATGGATGCACTTGGCGATATTAGTTTAGAAGATTGGGTCGCAAAGCAGGAAGCCGCACTTGATAATTTGTCAGATTCGTGGGGTGTATCTGCAGACAGCATAATGGCTGAAATGCAGGCATATGGTCTAACGATGGATGAGTGGAGCGCCAAACAAGAAACCGCACTCTATGACTTAGCCGCCCATTGGGGAACATCTACAGATATCATTAAGGCCGAAATGCAAGACCTCGGCATGTCCATGGAAGAATGGATGGGTCATCGCCAGATGCAAATGCTCGGTGATATAGGCGCTCAATTTGGAAAAACTGCTGATGAAGTAGTTACGTCTCTCGAACGTCAGGGCGTATCAATGGATAAGATCACCGACATGTACCCGGCATTAGCCGAGGCGACTATAGGTGCAGCGTTGTCCATAGATCAGCTCATGCAAGCATATGATGCTGCATTTGAATCGGCACTATCAAGTATAAACTCGCAAATTGGTCTATTTGATCGGCTGAACTTTGAGTCATCCAAGACTGCCCAAGACATGGTAGACACTTGGCAGAATCAAGCAGATGATATGGCTAGGCATTCCGATAATCTTGAAAGAGCAATTGCACTGGGCTTAAAGCCTGAACTTGTAAACTCATTTGCCGATATAAACCAAGCCGGTAATCTGGCTGCGATGATTGCCAACATCGAATATGGCGCAGAGGTAATGGAAGACGGCAGTACCAAGATAAGCGACACAGCAAAAGACTTGGTCAACGACCTCAATGACTCTTTCCAAGGCGCAAACTTAGGCAGAGAAGACCTCGCCCATGCGATTGCCAAGATTCAAACAGACTTTGAAGCGGGTATGCAGTACATTGTGGACACATTTGAATCACAGGTCAAAGCGATGGACATGAGTACGGAGAGTGCCATAAACGGTCAAGCAACAGTAGATGGTTTAATTCAAGGCATGGAAAACCGGCAAGGAGCCGCAGCGCAGGCAGCCAATCAGCTTGGACAACGTGTGCTCAGAGAGATGCGCGCAGCGCTTGAAATCCGATCCCCCTCACGAGCCATGAAGAAAATAGGCCACTTCACCATGGACGGTTTCACCGATGGTATGGAAGACCGCCAGCAGAAAGTAAAAAACGTGGCAGAGGATACAGCAGACACGGTACAAGACAGCTTCAAAAAAGCAGCGCTCAAACAACAGATGTTATATAAATCCATGTCAGCGCAGCAAAAAGCACTGATGGAAAAAGGCGCAAAAAGCGTATCAAAAGCCGTGCCGGATGGATTCGATCACGCACTTACACAGCAAAAGAAGCTCAAAGCCATGTCCAAGAAGACCCTCGAAGCCAAGAAAGACTACGCCGACAGCTCAGCATCATTCGTCTAAAGATGGCATGAACAAGGCACTTGCCGTGCAGCAGAAGCTCAAGAACACTTCTCTATACCCTTCAACTATGCTTAGCTGGGTCTTTCCAGTCTTTTTGTTAAATGATTTTTTTAGATACATGATACAACCTCTTGTGTATATAGTTGCATCTATTATGCCATATATCGCGACATAACGCAACATATATTAATCGATAAAATCGCTTTTTTTCATAAAAAAAGACCGCTGCTGCAAGCGGTTGGTTAATTTTGTTATTTAATTAGATGTCAAACAAGGGAGTTTTCCTAAGTTTATGATGCGCAATGGTTTTCGGCGGCTGAGATTTCATGACCTCAGACATAGTAGTGCATCACTTCTGATAGCAAACGGTATATTGCTCAAGCAAGTACAGGAGTGGTTAGGGCATAGTGATTTTGCGATAACAGCTAATACGTATGCACATTTAGATTTTTCAGCCAAACATGAAGCTGCGAACGCAATGACATGGATAGGGAAAACATCATTAGCGAAGAATAACGAAACGAGTCAGGCAGAAATGGCAAGCTGATAAAGCGAGATGGATTGCATTTGTGGATAAGCGAAAACCACTGCAATTGCAGTGGTTTCGGGATTGGCGGAGGGGAGAGGATTTGAACCCCCGGTGGGTTTTAAGCCCACAATTGATTTCGAATCAATCACCTTAAGCCACTCGGACACCCCTCCGTATATGCATCTCAAAATGCTTGAAAAACTGTCTAAAAAAGTTGGGCAAACATCAGCAATATTCAGTTGATAGCTTATCACAGACCCATTGCAAATACAAGGTTTTTCGACATGAGGTGGTAAAAAACAACCGCATTTCGAGTGCGGCTCGTTATGACCACTTCGATACTCTTCCATCATTTTTCTTGTGTAAAACAAAATACACGACTATAATAGATTTGTCAATATCAAATGGGGGCTTCACAAAGTCCCATATGACAGATTTATTAAATATCTACAAGCAAGCCAAGTCTAATGACTGGAGGCAAACAAGCATAAACAATGAATGCCCACAATGGAGGATTAATAAAATCAACGGATTACTACGAGAAGTCAGCATCAAAGAAGGGCTGCCGACAGTAAACGACGCAATAAAAAGAGTTACATACAACATAAAAAACGCCGAGCCTATGGGCGTATCCGCCATAAAACTGATACATGGATACGGCTCAACTGGCAAAGGCGGAGGCATTCGGACAGAAACACGAAGATACCTCGAAAGACTAAAGAACCGGAAAGAAATCAACGACTTCATAACAGGCGAGAAATTCTCGATTTTTGACGAAAGTACACGAAAAGCTTTCTTAGTATGTGACGGATTGCGGCGTGACAGTGACCTTGAGCGGCACAATAATGGAATAACTATTGTCATTTTGTAACGAGAGGTATATATTATGAATATTATAGTAGTTGTCAACAGTGATTGGGGTATCGGATGCGAAGGGAAACAAGCAATTATCTTGCCCGAGGACAGACGATTTTTCCGAGAGACGACAGATGGAGGCACCATCATAGCCGGACGGAAAACCTATGAGGATTTCCCAGGCCCATTGCCGAACAGAAAGAACATTATCCTTACCCGGGACAAGGACTTCAAACCGGAAGGGGTAATCGTCAAGCGCTCACTGGAAGGTGTACTTGAAGAGATTGCGAATGAAGATAAGTCCGATGTGTTCATTGTCGGCGGCGGTGAAATATATAAGCTATTCCTGCCACTATGTGACTACGCGTACGTAACCAAAATCGAGGCTGCACCTAAATCCGACACATATTTCCCCAATTTGGACAGTCTCCCCAATTGGAAAATTGAGGAGCAGTCTGGAATTCAAACCTCTGAAACCGGAGTCAAATACGAAATAATCATTTACAAAAACACGTCACACTCCTGAAAGGAATGATCACCATGCAAGAATTATTTGTTAAAGGCACATCGCTTCCGGACGCATACCACAAGGCTCTTTTGGCACTGCACGAAAACAATGATGAGGTGCCCTGTCCCGACTACAATACAAACCAAAAAGAAGCTTCGATGACTTTCATCGCTGATTATCCGCTCAAAGAGCCGATAATCAGCAAATTCTTCATCGGTGACCCACGCTCGCTCGAACAATATCGGCAGGAAATGCTTGACGGTATACTCGATTTTGAGGTCGAGCGCGGCAATTGGGAATACACATATCATCAGCGCATGGAAAAACAAATTCCGTGGATTATTACAGAACTGCGACGCAATCCTGATTCAAGAAGAGCCGTTGTTGTGATTCGTGATGAAACCGATAGGGACACCGAATCACCGGCCTGCTTGCAGATACTGCAATTTTTGATTCGAAAAAAAGCGCTCCACTGCAAAGTTGTATTTCGCTCCAATGATGCGACAAAAGCGGCTTTTATGAATGCCTATGCACTGGTGATGCTCCAAAAGCGGATAGCCGATACGCTGGGCATATCAGTCGGTAGCTACACACATCGCGCCCACAGTTTCCATGTATATGAGAAAGACTATGATATGTTTGACGGTTATATAAAGCGACTGAAAATAGGCGGAGAGCTGGCATATTATTTTGAAGGCGACTGGGATGAGCAAATGGAAGAAGCAAAACTCGGCATAGCAAAAATGGTCGAAGAGTTGCGCAATAGAGTGTAAAACGTATGGGCGAACCCTATTCGTCCGTAGAATGTAGAGGAGCAATTAACTAATGGAATTGAAATTCACCGCCCCATGCTTGTTCGGCCTAGAAGGGCTTTGCGCTGATGAGTTAAAACGCCTGAACATGAAAGATGTATGTGCGGAAAATGGGCGTGTATTATTCACCGGTGCAGAAAACGATATCGCCCGCGCAAACATCAACTTGCGGACAGGGGAGCGGGTGCTGCTGAATGTTGGTGCAAAAAGGGCAGATACCTTTGACATGCTGTTCGAAAGCGTAAAAGCTATGCCCTGGGAAAACTACATACCTATTGACGGGCAGTTTCCGGTGAAAGGCCATAGTCTTAAATCTAAGCTCCACTCCATCCCGGATTGCCAGAAAATCATCAAAAAAGCAATAGTTGAGCGCCTTAAAGCAAAATACAAGGTAGAGTGGCTAAAGGAAACAGGAGCCAAATATCAAGTGCAATTTGCAATTATGGATGATACGGCATCATTATACATCGACACAACCGGAGTTGGTCTCCACAAAAGAGGATACAGACCCGCAGGAAACGCAGCGCCGCTGAGAGAGACTCTTGCAGCGGCAATTGTAAAACTTTCCAGATATCGGGGAAGAGAGCAAATCTGCGACCCTTTCTGCGGTTCGGGTACAATTCCGATTGAAGCCGCACTTGCAGCATTAAATCGTGCACCAGGTTTAAATCGCAAATTTGCGGCGCAGGAATGGGGCTGGTTAAAGCCGAAAATATGGGAAGAGGCGTTTGCTGAGGCCAGGGACGGCGAGTACAAAGGCAGTTATGATATTTGGGGCGGCGACATTGACCCCAAAAGTATATCAGCGGCAGTGGACAATGCAAAAAGAGCGGGAGTTTCTGAGCATGTCCGATTTGAAATTGCAGAGGCAGCAGATTTTAGAAGGTCTGAACCAAATGGAATTATCGCAACAAATCCACCATATGGTGAGCGAGTCATGCTGCAAAAAGAGGCGGAAGAGATTTACCGCCGCTTTGGTGTTGCTGTTAAAAAGCTCGACAACTGGAAGATGTATGTCCTGTCTTCTCACACAGAATTCGAACGCACATTTGGCCAAAAAGCTACAAAAAAGCGTAAACTATACAACGGTATGATAAAATGCGACCTGTTTATGTACTATTAGCGGATAGGAGTCAAACTCCTATCGATTTTAGCGAGTGGAGTTCCGCCCCTGCATCGCCAAATCCAAAATAAAAACAAATAGTGAACATGTGAGCTAATTAGAAGAAAATTTCAAAAATCAACGTAAAGTGCAGAAAACCAGAGAATCGTAGAGAAATATAGAGACAAATTGCAATAAAACGGGAATATACTCAATTTTGCTGCAATTATAGTGGATATACATGTTGCGAAATAATTTAACTTGGATTATTATTAGAACTGCGTTAGCACTCAGTGCGCGAGAGTGCTAACGCAAAACGTACTATTTAATTTGTATTTTTATTAGGAGGTTTTTAATATGACATTAAAGCCATTGGCAGACCGGGTTATCATCAAACAGGTCGAGGCGGAAGAGACAACCAAAGCCGGGATTATTCTCACCAGCGCGGCACAGGAGAAACCGCAAGTTTTTGAGGTTGTGGAAGTAGGGCCTGGCGGCAAAATCGAAGGCCATGAAGTGGTAATGGTCGTAAAAAAAGGCGACCGCATCATCACCGGTAAATACAGCGGCACTGAAGTTAAAATCGATGGAGAAGAGTTTACAATAGTACGTCAAAGTGACATTCTTGCGATTGTTAAATAGTAACGATTGTAAACAAATGCATATTGCAAATTCCCGGACTTGCGTGCATGTTGCTTTTTGCTGCTGGTCCAAAACATAATGAACTATGAAATAAACTTATCGGAGGTAGGAAATTAAATGGCTAAACAAATCATTTACGGTGAAGAGGCTCGCAGAGCTTTAGAAAAAGGTGTCAACCATCTCGCCGACACAGTAAGATTAACCATAGGGCCAAAGGGCAGAAATGTTGTCCTTGACAAAAAATATGGCTCACCACTCATTACAAATGATGGCGTAACCATCGCAAAAGAAATCGAACTCAAAGACCCATTTGAAGACATGGGTGCACAGCTTGTTAAGGAAGTCGCTTCCAAAACGAACGACGTTGCCGGCGACGGCACAACAACCGCCACAGTACTTGCACAAGCCATGATTCGTGAAGGCATCAAAAATGTAGCAGCCGGTGCAAATCCTATGGTCATGAAAAGAGGCATAGAAAGAGCTGTAGCTGCATCAGTTGAAGCAATTAAAGCAAACTCAAACCCTGTTTCAGGCACAGCCGACATCGCTCGTGTTGGTGCGGTTTCCTCAGGTGATGAGACCATAGGCAAGCTGATTGCTGAGGCGATGGAAAAAGTTTCTCAAAACGGCGTGATTACAGTCGAAGAATCAAAAACTGCCGACACATATTCAGAAGTCGTTGAAGGTATGCAATTCGATCGTGGCTACATCACCCCTTATATGATTACAGATGCTGAGAAGATGGAAGCTGTCATTGATGACCCTTACATTCTCATCACTGACAAAAAAATCTCAAACATTCAAGAAATCCTCCCTGTTCTTGAGCAAGTCGTACAGGGCGGCAAAAAGCTTGTTATCATTGCAGAAGATGTTGAAGGTGAAGCTCTTGCAACAATCATTCTCAACAAAATTCGTGGCACATTCACATGCCTGTGTGTAAAAGCTCCGGGATTTGGCGACAGACGCAAGGAAATGCTCAAAGATATCGCAGCGCTAACAGGCGGCGAAGTGATTTCTAGCGAACTCGGCATGGAGCTAAAAGATGCAACAGTTGAAATGCTTGGTCAAGCAAGACAAGTGAAGTCAAACAAAGACAATACAATCATTGTCGAAGGCACAGGCAAAACTGATGATATCAAATCACGTATCAACCAAATAACCAGCGAAATCGAAATCACAACATCAGATTACGATAAAGAAAAGCTTCAAGAACGCCTCGCAAAACTTTCCGGCGGCGTAGCGGTCATCAAAGTTGGTGCAGCGACAGAGACAGAAATGAAAGAAAAGAAACTCCGCATGGAGGACGCACTCAACGCAACACGCGCTGCGGTTGAAGAAGGCATCGTTGCAGGCGGCGGTACGATTTATGTCGTAGCTTCAAAAGCAGTAGAAAAGCTTCTCGACGGCGCATCCGGAGATGAAAAGACCGGTATGCAACTCATTTCCAAAGCGCTTGAAGCCCCTGTCATGCAAATCGCCATGAATGCAGGACTTGAGGGTGCGGTCGTACTGGATAAAGTCAAGTCATCCAATGATGCAGCATTTGGTTATGATGCAGCAAGTCAAGAGTATGGTGATATGATCAAAGCCGGTATTGTAGACCCGACAAAGGTTTGCCGCAGTGCACTTGAAAATGCAGCATCTGTAGCAGCAATGGTGCTGACGACTGAGTCGCTTGTGGCAGATATTCCGGAGCCACCGGCGCCAATGCCAGCAGCCCCCGATATGGGCGGAATGTACTAAGCAACAATATCGAATAAAGCTACTAAACAGAGGGTGCGAAAGCGCCCTCTGTTTTAGCGCCTATAACGAATCGGATGACTGTGGTCATCCGATTCGTTGGTGTATTCAGTTAAGTTAAGCCTCTACTTTGTAACTTTCCCACGCCTGAATAATACAACTCCTGCGACGGTGGTGCCCAATCCGATAACAAGCAAGACAATGTAAAGCAGTATGCGCATTGTATCACCTGTAGCTGGGATTTGAGAATCTGGAGGTCGCTCATGCCCCAATGGCGGGTCTCCAGGATCAATAGGTTCGGATGAATCGCCTGGAGTGCCCGGATCGCCCGGTTCACTCGGATCACCCGGGTCGCCCGGCTCAAGTGGCGGCCAATCCGGTGGCGGATACGTTGGTGGTGTCGGCGGAGTTGTCGGAGGTATAGGCGGGATATCAGGCGGTTCGTCAGGTTCACCTGTATCCGGTGGCGGTGTCGGGACATACCTGTTGGTTATAGTGAGGCTAATGTTGAGGTTGTCTCTGCCGATTGTTACAGTAGCGGGCAACGGCGGGTCTGAACCAAGCCATGTAAACCCTGGAATGCCTGTATGTCCTACTTCTGTGATGGTGTATGTGCCGAGCGGCAAATCGGTAAGGGTGATGCCTGCGATGGCTGATGATCCTGGGATTCTGGCAACGACAACACCGCTTGCGTTTGTAACAATGATAGCGAACGTATCCGGGAGCATCTCAGGAGGCATACCATCAAGCACTTTTTGAATATGCAGTGAGCCTGTGGGTGAATTGACATAGTTATTCTCTATCAAAATCTGCAGCATCATCCCTACGTTGGTATTTACACCATTTTGAACTTGCCATATTAACCCAGACTCGTCTACTGTGAAGTTGATTGGGAATGTTGGAATAGTTGTCAAATCTTTACCGGGAATGTCGAAACCAACCTCTGTAATGGTATAGTCACCGGGAGCTAATCCTTCGATGCGATAGCCGAGCGTTATGAGCGTACTGCCAAAATTGTCTACGGTATTCATTCCGATTTCTTGTCTGAAACCGTTTGGCCCCTCAATGATTATGGCAAAGGTTTGATTAAGAGCCGCCACCTCATAATCAGTCAGTCCGTTAAAGAGCTTTGCAATCCATATAATCGGCTCATATGGAATCGGAGGTGGTGGGATGAAGTTGGCTGGGCGATAATATCTGTTGAAAACATTTATGGTACCGACAGTGCCTGGATTTACCTGACCAATCACGATGGGTTGATTGGGCAGAGGATCTACAAGCTGCCAGCCCCACACGAATCCACCGCTTTCAAAAGCTGTATAGGTACCGGGGGCTAAATTGGGTATTTGAATCGAATAAACATTATATGTCCCGTCATTACTTGTCGGTTGACTTAAATCCAATGTGACGATATGCCTAGGTATACGGCTCGTGTCACTAGGTAGCGGAGATGGGATAGGACCATATATTAGGAAAGAAACATCGGAAGGTTGTATTCCGTCAGGAAACCCAGGATTTGTAGCGCCGAAGTATCCACCGCCGGAATCGACATATTGAAAACGTTTGTTTATCTCGATACTCACGGGTCTGTCATTCCCGATGTTTATGAAGTCTGAAATCTGATTAACCTCTTTACCGAGCAAGCCGCTATGAAGTGCAGTGTTGACGTTTGGATTTATAGTGAAAAACGTGTATGAATCCATACCAATCGGGGTGAAGAATCCGGTTGGAGCCTGCCTCTCGACCAACATGAAGATGAAGTTGTAGTCAGTCACAATCCAAGAATCACTAAACTGAGCAACACCATTTGCATCGGTTGTTATGCCCTGAAGAAGTCGGAAGAAGTTTCGGACTACTCCATCGGTTCCGACAATCGATATTGGATTGCCCAACCCGGAAGGAGGATGGTATTGAGTCGGATTTGAAACCTCGGCGACATATAGGTCAAATACTGCGCCTGGAAGTAGATTTGTGGCGGGGTCGGGGTTGTGATTATCTCGCTTAAACAATCTCAAGTTCAGATTGTTGGCGCTCGCGCCCACATCAGAGTCGCCAACATTGTAGTTGCCATCACCTGCCTCGCTGGTTCTTCCGTAGATTGCAATACTGTTGCCAATGACACCTGTTTGTCCCAATGGAATCAGCACAAGCGCATCGTATGTAAGTCTTATGGGCGTTTCGTTTGGAATAACGAAGTCAAACTCAGTGTTGTTGACCCAGTTGACGCTCCACAGTGTCCAATCATTGTACGTTATAGGCATTTCCACCCAAATACCATCCCAAATACCCAGCGGGGTCAGTGTTTGAGTATATAACTTGACAGTGTCTAGGTATACCTTCAAGTTTGTCAAGATATCCTTTGCTATGACCTCTGGCGGGCCTGAGCCTGGTGCTGTGCTAACATCTCTAAATTCTGTGCTGCCGTCAGCGTTGATGATGATATCTACATGCATCATGTCGGAACCTGGTGCCGAAGGAGTCATCCCCTTGTGCAGTACAACAGGTACATAATTGACGACGGTGGTTGCATCGAACATGCATTCGCCGGAGTTGACCTCTATACTTGCGGTGTTGAGCAAACCATCAATCGGATTCTCACCGCGATATGGGGCGGATAAGAGCAGTTGGTAGTGCACTTCAAATCTGCTTCTCACGGCAAACCAATCCAGAACAGGGGCGACTCCGATTTGTGTTCCGTTTTGATTGGGAGGCGCTGTGAATTGATACAACTGTGTGAAGTTGGCTGTGATTGTATTCGGGGTTGTTGTAAAATCAACATCGAAGCCGGTCGCAGGGGCAAAATATCTTCTCGGATTACTGGTGGTGTCAATGATATAGAATGAACCGGGAACATATTCCAGCATCGCATCGAAAGTGTCGGTGAAAATCGGAGTTGCACCGGGTTTGAACAAACCGGTGCCCGGTCTGTTAGAAGCATTATTAGCATTGATTGTGACGATGTAATCAAACAATGCCGGGTTATTTGTCTGATTGGATTGTTTAAATATTGGCCAGTAGTCGTTTATGTTTTGGCCAGCGACATAATGACCATCCGGAGCCAGATTTGCCGGAGCATTGTACAGGTAGAGTGCATTGCTGATATATGTGCTTATGCTGCTCTGCAGCTGCCCGACGAGCGTATCAGGGAGATTGATTCTGTATGTAAATGTTAGTGTTGTCGGATAGTTTACCGGCCAATACGGAAAGCCTCCTAGCGCCGGATCTACGCTTGTACCTAAGAAAATCCTCCATGAATTGGCACTAAACGGAATAGGTTGTGTATAAGTAAATCCTGGTACAGGCTGTCCCACAAGAGCGGCCGGGCTACCGTCGGCAAATACTGCAGTGAGTACAATATCCCCACCGGTTATAGGATCAATAGGAACGTTGCTTACCGAGGCACCACCGGGGAAGCGACCCAGTGTATCGTATATGTATAGAGGGTCGCCATACAAGCCGCCGGGAACTGTGATGGTTACCGTATAATCGACATAGTATTGGCCGCCGGGTCTTCCGCAAATTCCGGAGGATATCTTTGAAATTAATCCGGCAGATGGCGGTCTGACAGGAACAATAACACTCGGGCCGGGAAAACCTGGCCCGTCAGGAAACTGGAAGTAAACATCATTGCTCAAGTCATAACCCGGTTGCCCTGGTATTGGTGTGCCGGTTGTAACATTTGTATTGAATCGAATCTCAACTCTGAAAATTCCACCAATGGGAGTGCCTGTGCTTGGATTTATAAAGCTGGCTGGCGGAACAACAAGCGTAAACATATTGTCCAAGGCTCTGGTATAAAACGCCGGAAGCATATTGGCAGTGGTGTCTAACAATACATTGCCGCCCGAACCATAGAACTTGATGCCGATTGCGTTTTCAGGTGGAAGAACCAGCCCGACTTGAAGCGTTTCTGTAATAGTTCCGGAATTCAGAAGCACACTGATGCCATCTCCAACGACTACTGTCCAATTGATAAACGGATAACCAGAACCATCCGGATTGACAGTAGCATCAGGATTAAACTGTCCCGATTTGTTTATAGTGAAGTCTTTTCTTACTTGATCGGAGGTGTTGGAGTTATCAATAAGCGGCAGGTTAGTGTTTACATCTACCCCATGAACGCTAACGGAATTGTTGATATGAAGCAAATAATTCAGTGGTTGTATTCCCAATTGAGGATTGTTTGCGATCATCTTAGCGATGTTCATGTTGTACCTGATGGTAATGAAGTCGTCCGGTTGTAATGTTATCGGTTGAAATGGCGTTAGCGGTGAAACAGTGTCAAAGTTATACGAGAATAATGCTGGACTAGGCATCCTTTGCACAGGCATAGGTTGGAACCCACTTGATGGTTGACCTACGCGATTGAGCGTATAAGTAAATGCTGAAAATGCATCGTTGGATGCAGGGTTGAGTATGCTTGCTCCGTTAACAAAGGGAGCATCAGTCAGAACGATATTTCGCACCGGAGCTGATAACGCGCGGATGGTTATTATGTAGTATATAGTCTCGGTTGCCTGATCATATCGCGACTCTTTTACAACATCCAACCTGGCTGGAGGTACGACCGGATCTACCACGTCAATCACGATGTTGCCAAAATCCAATCCGCCGTTGCCGCCGCCCGCCATAAGCTGAGCGAATATCTGCAAGGTAAATGTCACATTAGTGTAGTTGTCAATGAAGCTTATGCCCGGTGTCGGAACGCCTTGGTTATTTACTTCGTTGAAAGTGACTGTTACTAATCCTGTCGTATCTATGGTATATATGCCTACTATCGGCCCATCAACGCCAATTCGTATTGGAGAAGCACCTACGGCTGTTTGTATTTGGAGAGAAGATGGGAGTTGGAAGAGCAAAGTCCCCTGAGGGGCATTTTGCATTTGGAGATCGACCCTTTCAGCGAAAGTTATATCGAATCTATAAGTTTGACCTATGTATGTTGTATCACCTGTGCCGATTTGCACAGGTGGATCGACACTCAAATCCCATATGGTTGCTGAGGTTACAAAGCTCGCCAAATCCCATGGATCCCCAATAGCAAATGGTGTGAATGCCGCAAAGCTGCCAATCACCGGTGGAATTTCAATCCAGTTATAGTTTCCGAAGTCCAAAAACCCACCGCTTTCTTCCAAAAGCAGGGCATCGATAACCAAAGTTATTGAAACATCTGAATAATAGTCGATGAAGTTTCTACCGTCTGGGGTATCTTCACCATCAAGCAATACATCGTCAAACCAAACTTCAACCAGACCGGTGCTGCTTACGGTATACCAACCAACAATAGCGCCTGATGTGGTTGCGATAGGGGTTTCGTCAATTTCATACACTATTTCAAGGCCAAAAGGCAATTGATACAGTAGCTTTCCGTACTCATTTAACTCAAATTGTGTATTCAATTCAGGGTGATCAGGGAAAAATTGTTCTGAAAACGTGATTGTGAAGCTGTACATTTGGTCGAAAACATCAGGAAATTCAGCATCGGGGTCAGTGGAATCAAACGGCTCAATTGCACTTCCATCTAAGGTAAGTGCAGTGACGCTGTAAACGAAATTGCTCAGGTCTGTGAAGTCGAAAAGCTCGGATTGCGCAGGGCTTAGGATGTTTATCTCTGTACTATCGAAAGGCTGTGTACTGTCGTCCCCACCATCATCATCAAGGATGTCAGTGGTGAGACTGTCGTTATTACTAAGTTCGCTAAGTTCTATGCTGCTGTTGGCCCAGGTTGAGGATATGGTTGTGATTGCCCCCAGGACTTCCTCGCCAAACTCTGAAACATCATCAGACCAAGAAACAGAGTCGCCAGAGTTGTAGGCATCACCCGGGTCGTAAGCATCACCCGGGTCGTAAGCATCGCCCGGGTCGTAAGCATCGCCCGGGTCATAAGCATCGCCCGGATCGTAAGCATCGCCCGGATCGTAAGCATCGCCCGGATCGTAAGCATCGCCCGGATCGTAAGCATCGCCCGGATCGTAAGCATCGCCCGGATCGTAAGCATCGCCCGGATCGTA
>Ga0123355_10006610_pt1 | contig 17207 bp, 14 predicted proteins | sample TergutEmb28metaG_3_FD_89872 | JGI IMG/M metagenome (GOLD analysis project Ga0123355, IMG submission 89872) | Embiratermes neotenicus P1 segment gut microbial communities from Petit-Saut dam, French Guiana - Emb289 P1 | ecosystem: Host-associated > Arthropoda: Insects > Digestive system > Gut ...
AACTAGCAACTTTCTGGACGAAACCTAGCAATGAGTAGTTTATAGAGATTCCCTTTAATCAATAGATATCAGGGACAACCATTTTGTTTTAGAATTTGGTTAATATCAGCAACAATGACATCCTTTTCGCAAATGATACCTGTCCTTAATTATGGTATCATTATACGGGCTACATTCAATTATGTCAAGTATATCAAACCCGTAATGTCACGCTCTTAACCTATAAAAAATGGTAGGAGCCAATTGAACCTCATTATTGACTCAAATATCACTTTATGTCAATAGTTTCATCGCAAAAAAAATCCCCAAAAACTTGGAGAATTTCCTTACTTTCTACCTTTCTTCTTTTTTTTCTTGTTGCTCTTTTGCTTGTTTTTGTAATTATTACTCTTTTTACTTTTCTTTCTTTCACGCTGCCATACTTCTAAATCAAATGTGCTATAAGGAATTAACATTTTTTTGTTTTTACGACGGTACATAACCAGAATAACAACCGCGACTATCGTCGCAATCGAAATCACCTGAGCCACCCGAAATGATCCAAGCATTAAGCTATCTGTCCTTAATGACTCAATGAAAATTCTACCAAATGAATACCATACAGCATAAAAAGCAACGATTTCTCCGATTAACACTTTAGTTGTACGCCTTAATACAAAAACTACAATTAAAAGCCCTGCGAAATTCCAGAGTGCCTCATATAAAAATGTTGGGTGATAGTAATTACCATTAATAAACATACCATTTACGATAAATTCAGGAATGAATAGCGATGTTAAAACCTCACGTTGAGCATCTAGAGTTTCGGCATTTATAGCACGCCCGTGGGCTTCTTGATTCATAAAATTTCCAAAACGACCAACAATTTGTCCGATGAAAAAGCCAACTGCTGTTAGATCTAAAATTGGTAATACGGGGATATCTTTTTTCTTTAAATACCACCATGCATATAGTCCTGCAGCGATAATTCCACCATGAATAGCAAGCCCACCTTCCCAAATGGCAATTATTCGCACAGGATTTCGTAAATACCACATCAGACTATTACTACTGAATAATACAAAATATAATCTCGTTCCTAAAATACTTACTGGAATACCAACTGAGATCAAATCCAAGAGTAACTCACTACTAATGCCCCTTTTCTTTCCTTCCCTTATTGATGCAGCCACAGCTAACCCTATACCAATCATAATTAAAAGTCCATACCAACGAATTACATCAAAATCGCCAATTCTTAAAAATACGGGGTCTGGTGGTATTATATCAAAATGATCAAAATCCATATCCTACCTTCTCTCTATATTTCTTCTACTCTCAGTCACCTAGATTTAGTTGCAATAAATTGATCTAACTGAGTTGCAAAATCTTCAGCAGCATGATATCCCATAAGTTTTAAGCGGTGATTCATTGCTGCGACTTCGATTAACGATGCAATACTCCGCCCTGTTTTAACTGGTATTGTCATTTTCGTCACATCAGTTTCAAAAATGCGAATCGTTTCTTCTGCTAAACCGAGCCGATTATACTCTTTTTCTTCACACCAATCTTCAAGTTCAATAACAAGGTTTATTCGTTTCTTACTGCGGTATGCACCTGCTCCAAACATTTCAACAACATTAATAATACCGATGCCGCGAATTTCAATAAATTTCTTCAAAATATCAGGTGCTCTCCCTACGACCATTCCAACTTCTTTTTCGAAGATGTCAACACGATCATCAGCAATTAACTGATGTCCACGCCGGATTAACTCTAACCCAGTTTCACTCTTACCAATGCTACTTTTACCAGTAATCATCACGCCGATACCATTAACATCAACTAATACACCATGAAATGATTTAGTGTTAGCAAGTTCTTCTTGTAAGTAGTTAAATATCGTTGCAAATACGGATGATGTTCTTTTGGCAGAGCGCAAGATTGGTATGCCAGATTTATCAGACAATTCTAACATAACTTTTGGCACGTCATAGTTATTTGTAAAAACAATAGTTGGCGTTGCCTTATTAAACAAAACATCTACACTTGTTTTCTGTTTCTCACTAGGTAGCTCAGCTAAAAAATGCCATTCTTTTGTGCCAATTAGTTGGATACGTGCTTGAACTTCGACCCTAAAATGATCATCATGTCCCATTAACTCCATTCCAGGCCGATTTAAAAATGAGCTAGTTACCGTTCTTGATAAATCCGCTTCTGGCGTGACAATTTCCAACAATAATGCATTAGCTAGGTCTTGTATAGTTACTGCGTTCATAAATAGTATTTCCTCCTACTTAATAGGTCTATTTTACAGCTGATCAACTTTCAGCAGATGCTTTTTGATAAGTTGCTGTAATAGTGAGATGAAGATCGCGGCCAAAAATGCCGTCAGAAAATTTGATATAACAAAAGAATCACCCATTATTCTTGCTGTTATCCAAATGATAATCCCATTAACGACCAGATAAAATAGTCCTAAAGTTACAATCGTTAATGGGAATGTAACGAAAATGATCAATGGTTTAACAAATGTATTTAGCAATGTAAGTGTAAATGATGCCCTTATTGCACTGGGAATGCCATCAAGATAAAATCCCGGAAATATACCCGATGTTACCATTAAGACTAGACTATAAATTAGGAAATTCGTTAAAAATTTGCGTCCATCAAAACACCCACAGCCAATTTGTTGCACATGCACATTTGGTCGCCCATAAGGGTTCTGCCACCTATTATTCCGAAAATTTTCATCTGTACTCGGTGTTTTTTCATTCACAATGCTGTCAATAATTTCATCTTCATTATAGAAGTCTTTGTCAGACATTACTCCACCTCCTAATAAGTGGCAATCGGGATTTTAGCGACGCCGATTAACCAGCGCGACAAAACGTAATAATTGCATTAACGCTACAATTAATGCGGCTACATAAGTTAACGCGGCTGCGGTTAATACTTTGCGTGCACCACGCTTTTCATTTTGGTCGTATAAAATATTCATATCAGTCATCCCAGCCATTGCCCGTGTTGAAGCATTGAATTCGACTGGTAATGTAATTAATTGAAAGATAAAAATTGCAGCAATTAGGATAATCCCAATTTGGGCAAGCATGAATATTTCAAGTACCAGACCGGCAATAATTATAATAAAGCCTAATCGATTTGAGATGTTTACAACTGGAACTAAGGCAGTACGTAACTTTAATGGTCCGAAATCCTCAGCATGCTGAATCGCATGACCAACCTCATGAGCTGCAACTGAAACTGCTGCAACCGATGGCGTATTATGGATATCAGGTGACAACCTTACTGTTCTTGTTCGTGGATCATAATGATCCGATAAATTTCCTTTAGTCACCTCAATTTTAACGTCATACAAACCATGACGATCAAGCATTCTTCTCGCAACCTCATGACCTGTTAAGTTGGAAGAAGCACGTTTACGTTTATAGCGTCCGAAAGTTGACATCAAATATCCATGTGCAACCATCGGAACTATCATTGCAATTAGAAAAAAAACAAAATAATTGCTCTCTAGGTACATACCCCACATCATCGGGTTAATAAAATCCATAGTAATCACTCCTTAGTTTATTTTATTCATATTTTATTCGTATATTACAAGTATAATTTAGCGAGAGGTCAAAAACTCCCTCTACTAAAATGCAACTTACACAATTATTATACCATATTTTATAAATTCTTTGTTAACTATTTAAATCTTTTCGAGAAAAATCAGCTATTTAACAATGCAACACATTCCACATTAGATGTCTGAGGAAACATATCAACCGGTTGCACAGCCGCAAGCTTATACCCACCACCTGCTAAAATCTTAACATCTCGCGCAAGGGTCGCACTGTCACATGACACATACACAATCCGCGTCGGTTTTGCTGTTATAAGCGCCTCAAGCAATGCAGTATCACACCCTTTACGTGGCGGATCAACAACAATAACATCTGGTATTATGCCTTCCTCAATCGACCGTGGAATCACAACTTCTGATGCTCCAACCTCAAATTTTACATTTTCAAGTCCGTTAATTCGGGCATTTTCTTTGGCGTCGCGAATTGCATCTGGCACAATGTCAACTCCATAAACTGCAAGCGCAGTCCGAGCTAAAAAAAGCGTGATCGTGCCTATACCACAATACGCATCAAACACAACATCATCATTATCAATATTTGCATAATCCACAACTATCTGATACAAAACCTCCGTCTGCACTGGATTCACCTGATAAAAACTCCTCGCCGAAATCAAAAAATCCAGTCCATCAAGAGAGTCCATAATATAATCCTCCCCATATATTGTCGTTGTCCTGTCGCCAAAAATCACATTTGTTACCTGTGGATTTACATTATGAACGATCGACTTAATAGCAGGAAATTTGTCTACAAGATGTTGACACAAAAGCTCTTTATGGGGTAAATCAGGAGTTCTTGTAACGAAAACTACCATTATTTGCTCGGTTTTAAATCCCACTCTTATGACAACATGACGTAATATACCCTCGTGTTGCAACTCATTGTAAGGTGCAATCCCTAACTCACACGCTAATTTTTTTACTGCTGCGATAATAGCATCAGCTTTTTCGGTTTGAACGAGGCAACTTGACATGTCGATAATCTCGTGGCTTCGGTTCTTGTAAAACCCTGCTACTAGCTTACCGTTTTCATTAAGCCCAAAAGGAATCTGCGTTTTATTTCGATAGCGCCAGGGGTTCTTCATGCCGATAACATCTAATACTGGTGGATTTTCGATTTTAGCAAATTTCTCTAGATTACGAATGACAATGTTTTTCTTAAATTCAAGTTGCGATGGATAATTCATATGTTGTATTTGACATCCTCCACATGAATCAAACAGGAAGCATTGGGGCTTAGTTCTATCCACGGTCGTCTTAATTATCTCCATGGTCGTTCCATGACCATAATTCTTCTTCGCATTTGTTATTCTTGCAACGACCCTTTCACCAGGAAGTGCATCTTTAACAAACACCAAAAAGCCATCGATGCGAGCTATTCCCAGCCCATCATGGCTTAAACCTTCAATTTCAACGTCATAAAGCTTACCAACTTCTACGGGAATTTTATTTTTCATCTTTTTCATTATCATTATCATTACCTAAAAGCAGCTAATAACCATTCTAAAGAGCCGCAACCTCTAGATTATGGGCTCCAAACTACCCTTTCTCTCTCATTATTCCAAGCACCCCAAGTTGGAAACCTTGAAATTTCAGAGCGTGGGATTTGTCTTGTATCAGCAGGAAAATTTGGCATTGGTTCAAAATCTTCTTCCTCGAATTCTTCAAACTGACCACCACCAAGTGCAGTAAGGCGTCCTCGCATTTCTTCTAATCCATCTTCTCCAACAGCTGCCAAAATTGAGGTTGCAAATATTTCAATATTACTCGCTGCTCGATTAACATTTGTTTCGCTTGGCCACCTCTCTGCCCATTCTAAAATATCTTCTACCAAAGAATGATTATATTCGTGCACATGCTGTTCAACTGCAGCATGATGCTCATTTCTCATTTCTAGAATATCACCGTATGAAGCGACGACTTGGATATTGTATTGGCTTGCTACCCCATCGCTTACTTCGATAAAATGCTCAACCACTGCTCTTGCAGCTCTTCGGGCATATCTGCGAGTTGTTCCAGGTTCAACGCGAACATTAACATAAACAACGGGACCATTAAGCCAATGAATCGTAACATACTCTATTTCCTCTAAAGTAGCACCGAATTCTATCGCTTCTGTTTTCCAATGTTCTTCTAAAGGGGGAATATTCTCCAACCGCGAACCATGTACTGACTCACCAGTTTCTCGCAATGGCGTCAACACTAGTAAATGCACAACATGCCAAACTAATAGTGCTGTTACTATAAACAGAAATGCACCATAAATATGCCTGAACTTTACCCATTTCTTCCATTTGTATGATTTAATATTTTTCTCCATTATTTACTCACCTAACAAAAATATCATTATAATTAAACTATTGCTATTATTATACCACATTTTCTTGTAGAATAACATTTTTTTCTAACGAAAAAAAAAGAACTTGGACAATCCTGTGAAGTGTCCAATTAGTCGAGTTCTTTGATATAACTTGAATAATCGTGCGAATTGTCCAATTAGTCGAGCAATTACGGTCCCTTACTTCCCTCGAAGCTCAATTATTACATCTCGTAAGCTGGCTGCAGTTTCAAAATCAAGGGCTTTTGCAGCATCAGCCATTTCAACTTCAAGGCGCGATATTAGCTGTTCTTTTTCAGACTTAGACAGATTTTTAGCCGACATTTTGGCATCAGGTTTGGCTTCTTCGGTTGCTCTAATCGCGGCACGAATATCTTTCTTGACAGTCTGTGGGATAATGCCATGTTCTTCATTGAAATTCATCTGGATCCCACGACGGCGTTCCGTTTCATCAATTGCATTTCTCATAGAATTAGTTATCTTGTCGGCAAATAATATAACACGCCCCTGTGCATTACGTGCCGCTCTACCGATAGTTTGGATTAGGGAACGTTCACTACGCAAGAAGCCTTCTTTATCAGCATCAAGAATTGCAACTAAAGATACTTCCGGAATGTCAAGCCCTTCTCTAAGAAGGTTGATTCCAACTAAAACGTCGTAAACACCAGCACGTAAATCACGAATAATCTCAATACGTTCTAATGTTTTTATTTCAGAATGAAGGTAGGCGACTTTAATTCCCATATCTTTTAAATAGTTAGTTAACTCTTCTGACATTTTGATGGTTAGAGTCGTAATAAGGACGCGCTCATTCTTTTCCATGCGCTTGTGGATTTCTCCGAGTAAATGGTCAATTTGACCTTCGCTTTTATGAACTTCGATAATCGGATCAACTAATCCTGTTGGCCTGATGATTTGCTGGATAACATGGGGTGTGCGGTCTAGTTCGTAATCTCCCGGTGTTGCTGATACGTAGATGGCTTGGTCGATTTTTTCTTCGAATTCTTCAAAGCGCAGGGGTCTGTTGTCGAGGGCTGATGGTAAGCGGAAACCGTGATTAACTAGTGTTTCTTTTCGCGCTCGGTCACCGTTATACATGCCCCTGACTTGGGGTAACATTACGTGGGATTCATCTGCGACTAGGAGCCAATCATCTTCGAAAAAGTCGAGCAAACAGTACGGAGTTACACCAGATTCTCTAAGGGATAATGGTCCAGAATAATTCTCAACCCCTGAGCAGAAGCCCATCTCAGCTAGCATTTCTAGGTCATAACGAGTTCTTTGTTCGATGCGTTGTGCCTCAATTAATTTCCCTTGTTCTTCAAAGTGGGCTACTTGGGCTTCCATTTCTTGTTCGATATTTTTCATTGCAATTTTTAGGCGTTCTTCACCTGTGACAAAATGCGAGGCTGGGAAGATTACTATGTGATTTCTCTCGCTTATTACTGCACCTGTTACTGTGTCAATCTCTCTAATACGGTCGATTTCATCACCGAAAAATTCGATGCGAATTGCATGGCGCTCGCCACCAACTGGGTAAATTTCAACTACATCACCGCGCACTCTAAATGTACCACGGGAGAAGTCAATATCATTGCGGTCGTATTGAATACGCACAAATTCGTTTAATAGGGTGTTTCGTTCAATCTCCCCACCCACTCGTAATGATACCATCATGCGTTTGTATTCTTGTGGGTCTCCGATCCCATAAATGCAGGAAACTGAGGCAACGACGACTACGTCACGACGTTCTAGTATTGAGGCTGTTGCTGAGTGGCGAAGCTTGTCGATTTCATCGTTAACAGAGGAGTCTTTTTCGATGAAAGTATCTGATGATGGGACATATGCTTCTGGTTGGTAATAATCGTAGTAGCTCACAAAATATTCAACGGCATTGTTCGGGAAGAATTCTTTTAACTCGCTATAAAGCTGACCTGCAAGCGTTTTGTTGTGGGCAAGTACTAGGGTTGGTTTCCCGACCTCTTGAATCACATTGGCAATGGTAAAAGTTTTTCCGGTTCCTGTTGCGCCGAGTAAAACTTGCTCTTTGATACCATCGTTTAAGTTTTTGACTAAATCTTCAATTGCCTCTGGTTGATCACCGGAGGGCGTGTATTGGGATACCACTTGAAATATGTTTTCTTGCATGTTTAGCTCCTTTATTCAATCTAGTGGCTTGTGTCATCTAAAACCGTACAAAAATCCCCAGTAGGGAAAAAACAACTAACAGCTCGTGGGGATTTCAACCTTTGGCTTCTATTCGACAAAACGGCGATGAAAGAACCACTTCTTCGGTGATCATTTAATACTTATCAACCTTTTCGGTTGTTTTTCGGCAAAAAGGTTGATGAATCGCCTATTTTTTAAGTGATAAATTGGTGCTCATCAACCTTTTCGGTTGTTTTTTGGTAAAAAGGTTGATGAATCGCCTATTTTTTAAGTGATAAATTGGTGCTCATCAACCTTTTCGGCTATTTCTCGGTAAAAAGGTTGATGAATCGCCTATTTTTTAAGTGATAAATTGGTGCTCATCAACCTTTTCGGTTGTTTTTTGGTAAAAAGGTTGATAAAACACCTGTTTTTCAAGTGATTATTTGGTAATCATCAACCTTTTCGGTTGTTTTTCGACAAAAGGGTTGATGAAACACCTGTTTTTCAAGTGATTATTTGGTAATCATCAACCTTTTCGGTTGTTTTTCGGCAAAAAGGTTGATGACGGTTTACCTTTGATATTTCGTTATTACAAATCCGTACATTTAGATAAGTTTTAGATGACACAAGGTACTAGGGATTTGTCCTCCGTCTCGTTTTCTCTATTCATAAACCCAGTATAGGGTGATTTTATTTAGATTTTCTTTTTCACGAATAAAGTACTGGACACTACTAAGTCCATGCCAAGTGGCTAGATTCCTCGCAGCTTGGGGTGCTAGGTCTTCGAGGATAATCGGGCGCATAGATTGAAAAAGTTCTGGTGTTGCAAATTGAAATGCTACCCAATCCTCTTCATTCTGAATGCTGATATTCATTGCTTCTAAAACTGTATCTGGGTCGTGGGTTACATAAAACATGTTGTTCATCACATAGAAGTTATGTTTCAAAGAGGTTACAGGTGGCATAACGATCCCGTCTGCTAATGTGTGGGTGCGAAAGAGTTTTTCTTCACTGACGAGTAAATAGTCATAAACGACGTCAATTCGATTAGCTAACTCGCTTCCTTCTTGAAAAGCAGGACTTCCCCAAGTAACATCTAAATAATAGTATTCACCATTCACTCGCACAAGATTCCAAGCATGAGGAATTGGTTCGTCAGAAACTCCTGGTACATAAGCAACTCCAACCACATAGGTAGCAAAAATACCTAGGCGTGACAGCAATAGTTGTGCTGCTCTTGAAAATCCTGCACATACTGATTCTCGATTAACGAACACGCTATAAATATTTTGATTATCGGTTGAGTCTATTTCATAAGTAGTTGTCAAAATAATGTATTCATACACTGCTCTTACTAGTTCATACTCAGAAAGCCCCGGCGCAAGGCTAACAATAAACGCTTCTACTGCTTCTTCTATTGCAGCTTGCATCGCTTCTTTTTCTGCGCCAGTATGACCATATGTTGGTTTAAAAGTTGTATACGTTGTTCCATCAGGCCAACGAGAAACGGTGGATGTAGCTGCACCTGAAACCCAAAAAAACTCAGGATGATCAAACAATATTAATTGAAATATCTCATGAACCTCGTTAGCATCGTCAGTATCTAAGTGGATTTCTTCATCACTGCGAGCCAATCCATTTCTTAATTCTTGGTAAATAACCTGTTGTTCCCCACCAAGTTGATTATAAAAAAACTTCTCCAGCGTTACCTCATATATTTCTTCTTCTGAAGGCTCAATCTCTGCGATTTCCTCTTCTATAGTTTCTGCCTCGGCAATTTCTGGAATGTCCTCCTCTTGTTCTAATGTTTCCAATACAGGTCGTCTCTCTACACTACCTAGGTCATCATCACCGCTTATGACTTCCACCCATACCCAGAAACTTCCTACAATAATTAGTGCAAGAAGTATGATTCTTCTCAGCATATCATCTTTTCCTCCAGTTCGTTTTGTCTAATGCCTAATGCTATTTAATGGATAAAAACTCTATTTCAATTATACCATAAATCATATTACAAATCGACAGAAAAAACACCTTTTTATCTAAAGGTGCTGTACTTTTTTAAATTATCCCGCTTTATGCGGTTATAATCGTCTTGCAAAAAACGGTGCTTTTAGCGACGTCAATTTATTCTAATTTCCATTACAAATACTTATCATAATTGGTTCAATAGGGCAAATGAAAATTTAATGATATTATTTCTGTTTAGTATAAGTAGATAGAATATTTTGAGCAATAACTTGGATTTCTTCTGCAATGTCGATCGGTTCCAATACTTTAACCTTATCACCAAACCCAAGCAGCCAACTTATGATGCTGCTTCGATTTGTAAAACCAATTTCCAATCGCAATCCTGCATCAGTTTCCGTGTAGCACTCTAATCCGTAGGCATCAATAAGTTGATATTTAACGGATGGATCAAATAGTGCAATAAGCATTATATCATCTGAAAAGTGCGCATTAAAATCACGTGCTTCAGGTGGTACGTCACGTCTAATATAGTCAGTATCACATAATGTCAAATCCCAAAGTCGTGTTAGTTTAAATAAGCGCCAATCTTGGCGTTCTAAACAAAATCCAAATACGTACCATGAAGCCCATTGAAAAACGACAAAGTAAGGTTCAATGCACCGCTTACTTTCACCTTTTCCATAGTAGTACTTGAACTGGATTAGCTGCTGTTCTAATATTGCCGTTTTAATCACTTTAATCTTCTTAGTCAAATCTCCTTTATAGTAGGAAGAAAGGTCAATCATGATAGGCTCGTGTAACGACACAACAGCATCTGTCTTGATATGAAACTTATCTAATAAACGCTCAATCTGCGCTTGCTCTGTCACAGTACCAATTCCTTTTAGAGCTGCGATAATATTCCTCAATTCATCCCGTGATAAGACACTTTTGTCTAGTTTAAAGCTTTCAATCAGCGAAATGCCACCACCCGCTCCCTGGTGGGTAACAACGGGGATTCCCGCTACGCAAAGTGCATCAATATCACGACTAATTGTACGACGGCTAACTTCGAACTTATCAGCTAAATAAGGAATCGTCACCCGCTTGTGTTGTAATAAAATCAAAAGTATTCCAAGCATCCGATCTAGTTTCAAAATAGCTCTCCTCCTATACTTTTTCTTATAGTTTACCATATCATACGTGACACCAGTACGTCATATTAAAATTGCGCTACCAAACTTTTTTTAAGCAACAATTGCAACCGAGGTGTGAAGCTTGAAAAAAGTCTTAACCAACGGATTTTCCATTGAATTAAGACTAGTGCTTGGGCTTGCCGTTTCGTTACAGCAAGTGGCGACTCATTTTATTCTGCCACGGTCTTAACAATCTCCACGACTAACTCGGCCAGTTTCACCAATTCCGAAATCGGCATTTTCTCCTCTTTTGAGTGAACGTCTAAAAAGCCAACGCCTAAAGTCGCTGTTGGAACCCCGCCAATTGTAAAAATATTGGCATCGCTCCCACCGCCTGTGGCTTGCAAATTAGGTTCACGATCAACTTTTTTAATTGCTGTCTTTGCAACATCTACAACACGATCTGTTTCTTTGAGTGTATATCCAACACGATCATAAGTTACTTCAATATCAACATTACAGCCTCGTTCTGCCGCTGCATTTTCTAATGCTTCGCTCATCACTTTCATCTGATTTTCCAGCTTTGAAAAAGTAAGCGCTCGTGCTTCTCCGGTTAATTCAACCAAATCGCAAACAACGTTAGTCCGTTCCCCACCGCTGATCATCCCGATATTAGCTGTTAACTCTGCATCTAATCTTCCAAGTGGCATGTTTGTAATCGCTTTAGCTGCAATTTCAATCGCGGACACACCATCTTCTGGCGCTACACCTGCGTGAGAAGCCACACCGTGAACTTTTGCTTTTATTTTTCCATGATCTGGGCTAGCGACAATAATTTCGCCAACCGTACCGCCGCTGTCTAAAGCATAGCCATACTTGGCATTTAAAGTTGTCAGATCCATAGCGCTTGCACCAAGAAGCCCGATTTCTTCCCCAGCTGTTAAAACAAATTCAATATCGCCATGAACGACATTTTTTTCTTGCAACTGGCGAACTCCTTCGAGTAGAGCGGCAATTCCAGCTTTATCATCAGCACCTAAAATCGTTGTTTTATCTGTTTCGATTATATCCCCATTAATAACTGGCTTCACGCCATTACCTGGTGTTACTGTATCAAAATGGCAAGTAAATAAAATCGGTTCTGCTGCTGATGCAGTTCCTTTTAATCTTGCAATTAAATTGCCTGATCCTAATCCAGTTTTCGCTTTTGTGTCATCTTCGGTAACATCTAAACCAAGGGCTTCAAACTTTGCTTTCAAAACGCGCGCGATCTCAGCCTCATTTTTTGATTCAGAATCAATCTGTACTAATTCTATAAATTCTTCAACTAATCTATCTTTATTTACCATTTAATTCTACTCCTTGTCTTTTAGTGTATCTTGGTAAGCCAACTGCTCCACCATTTTTCTTATGATTCCACATCCTTACCTTGAAAAATGTTTCATCATACCCTTAACATAGCCACCAACTGCCGCGTCTGCTGGTTTCTCATTGTCGAACAAATAGGTAAGCATGTCCCCCGCAAATGGATAATCATCATCTACAGCAACATTAGTCTTACCGCAACCATCCATCAAATAAACCTTAATCGCCTGCTTCAAACATGCATCACTATAACCTGCAATCCCTTTAAATGACTTATAATTCTTATGTCCTTTAAACTCAGCTTTTAACCCCGGCGTTGGCTTCAAACTCTTACAAAACTCCCGATAAGAAGTATTTTTCAAAGCATATGACACGACATTCTCTAGTAGTTGATCAGCTAAAGTAGTTGGTGAAGTCACGCTGAACTCTTTAAGTAATACCTTATACTCATCTCCACTATATGCCAACATGTACCAGGAACCGTTATCAGGGATTTTTTTATTCTTAACCCAGCCATTGATATGCGAAGCGATATTTAGCTCACTGAGCACTGCCTGATTCTCAACTATACGTTCTCTTAAAGGTGGTAATTTTTCTTCTAGCCAGAATTTCTTGAATTCTAGTCGCCCTAAATCAATTACAATTGTCTTAAGGAGATCAATTGATTTGGGAAAACCACTGTTAATAAATTTCTTCAAATTTTTCGGTGCGTTTCCGAAGTGCTGTGATTTCTTGAACATCGCTATAAGAGGCTTATGCCTATCTAAAAGATCTGATGTTGTCCAATCATGCAAGTGGTCATTAACGATCAACGTTGAAACGATATAGTCGATAAATTTGGGCTTTTTTCGGTGGATTTTTTTCAATGTTTCTATATATTCATCACTTACAGTACCAAGCATCGGCATAAACCTGCTAACATCCTCATCATATAAATTTCTTTTTTCCTCATCAAGCATACATTTAATATACAGTAAAACATCTAATGTATATGAAACATGAAATTCAGTACTCATCGTTTACCCTCCTTATCAAACAGATTTCAATTTTTAGCAATTATCAGCGACTATCTCAGCGATTATCAATATTTTCTGGATTTAAGTCGTGATTTAACAGACGATAGTTCGCCATCTCTTCATATTTTGTTTCAGGTCGACCGTAATTTGCATAAGGATCAATTGATATACCTCCGCGCGGTGTGAATTTACCCCACACTTCAAGATACCTTGGATTCATTAGTTTAACTAAATCTTTCATGATAATATTAATACAATCTTCATGAAAGTCTCCATGATTTCTGAAGCTGAATAAGTACAGTTTCAATGATTTGCTTTCTACCATTAACAAATCTGGAATGTATGAGATATAAATTTTTGCGAAATCGGGTTGATTGGTAATTGGACATAGACTTGTAAATTCTGGACAGTTAAACTTGACAAAATAATCATTATCAATATGCTTATTCTCAAAGGTCTCAAGTACACACGGGTCATACGTCGTTGGGTAATTAACCTCGGTTGCGCCTAGTAGGGTTAAGTCGTTTAAATCTTCTTCATTGCGACCAGCCATAATGCTTTCGTCTCCTTTTTTATAAGATTATACCATAATAATGAAAAAAGTGCAGCCATAATTATGTACAGCTCACAAAAATTCAGCTACACTTTGACACCTGCAAACGTACCTATTGAGAAACTCGAAGATCTAGCTGCTCAAGAAAATCCCCATTAGCAGCAAAAAAGCGATGAGAAAAGACCAAATAAGCAACCCCCAACTCTTCCCGTAAATTTGCAATTTCAGGTGCTACATTTCTATGCATAGATTCTTCAAAAATAGGGATGAAGTTTTCTATAAAGAACTCATCTTGGTCTGGCGCAAAAGTCAAAAGGATTAACACCTCGTTACCCTCCTCACCCATAATCACCTCGACGTTGCTAAAAGCTTCAATACTAAGTGCACTCGCTATTCCTTCACCAGATTCATCAATATAATCTTGGATGAGTTGTCTTGCCTCGCTATCATCAACTACTTCGGCACTTCTGTAGATATCAAAGACCAAAGTAGCCATAACTTCTTCTTCAAACGTTGAAAACCTACTTAGATTGCGACCAAATTCAATGAGATACTTCCCATCACCATCGTATAAAATATGCAAATTCCCAGCAAAGCTTGCCCCCATGCCAATTTGGTTATTTATATTTCTAATGTCAGTATCCCGAAGTTGTCCAGAATTATAATTCGTACTCGCTAATAATTGACCATCGGCACCAAATCCCCTTGTGTCATCTGGTGCCAAACCTGCAACTTCGTCATCACTAAACAAATTAGTCATGACAACTGGAATTACCATAACCGTTCTGTCCTCACTTGCTCCATCGATACTAACTCTGCTTTGGCTAAAAGAAATATCATCACCAAACGTTAGCTCAATTTGCCCACGGCGTCCCTCGAATTGAAAAGAATCTCCTAAACCATAAACGGCAGTTGCAGTCTCACTTGGAAATTGATCCTCCAACTCCAGCTCAACTGTCTCATCATCTGGTTCTGATACAATCAATCTGTCTTCATCTACTACTCTTTGCAACCGCTGCTGTGGTGCAAACACAATCAAGTAACCAGTTGATAATGCTACCACTACAAGAGTAATTAGATAAGCAACAACTGGTTTTCTCAATATTTCCATTATTATCACTTTCCCCTATACAAATATAATACTTTCAATTGATTATATTTGCCTTTCTCCTACGGTCCAAAGATAATTAAATACCCAGTCGCCAAAGCAACTATCCCAAGAGAAACTAGACAGGCAACAAATGGTTTTCTTAGTTTTCTCAACACGTTCATTATTATCACCTTCCTCATTAAATTTATTCAAATCCATCAAGAAACCAGCCGGCTACAAAATCTAAAAACGCTTAATAATTTAGTACACCACTTCCACAGCATGTTCGGCTTGACTTCTAGTGAAGCCTTCAAAAATTAATTGATCTACTAAACCAGATGGTGAGAAGTCCATAAAATCTAAATAATTTTCGGCACTTTTAACTGCTTGTTCATACCAATCAACCTCAGCATCAATCTGCTCCATTGCCCAATCAATTGCCTCCTGTGAATAATTCTCAAAATCAAGTTGTCTACTTAAAGATTCAAAGCTAAAGGACATAAATGAAAGATAATTGCGAGCACTGCTTAATGCATTTTGAAATTCTCTACTCACATCGGCATCGTCTGTTGAACTTGCGTTGTCTTCCTCTGTTTCGCTTTCACCAGCACTATCAGAATCGTCATCATCAAGTATCACAAACCCGATCAAGACCCCAGCTGCACGCTCAAGTACAAGTGAAAATCCAGAATAGTTGTAATAAATTCGAACATCTGTTCCCTCAGGCAGCATTGAGCGGTAAGTGCTCAGTGGATTGTCAACTAAAGGTTCCAAAACAGCCATTTGAATCTCACCTTCCTCATTAGTAAGAATCAGATGCGTGAAGTTTTCATGAGTAAACCATTCTGTTACTTCCCCTTCTACAACCATATAAGTATCCATAAACCCATTTTCGCTTCCAAGTGTATCATAAATGACGGTAGGTGTTGGTATAAAACTACTTAAACTAGGTGCCATCGCTGCATTGGCATTAGAAACAATCACGATATCACCATCATACTCAGCTGCTAAACGAGCAATACCCTCCCGTATTTCCTCAACTACTCCTTCTTGGAGATCACCAAAAAATCCATCAGAAACTTCTTGGTCTTGCAACATTCCTGAGAAGTTTACAGCTATTTCGTAAGGATCAACATCTAACCAGATATGCTCTAAAGCAAACTCAAAATCTTCTCTTAAGTCTGTATGCTGACCTTCATAGTGTATATATGAGACGCCTAAAATGCGTTCTTCATCAAGCACAAATAAATACGATACTCCAATGTGAGTTCTTTCATTTACTACTTGCTCGAAAGTTCTTCCAAGATTTAAAAAATCTAAATCTGGCCGCATTTCAGCTTCAGCAAACTGACTAACACCATCTACAGATTCCATACCTTCAAAAATTTCATAAAGCGCATTTTCGTTTGCTACAGACGGCAAATCATCGAATACCTGCAACATAATAAGCGAGCTGTTGTCGCCAGCACTTCCATACAGCCATAAGAACTCTTCATCATCACTAACAACTGGATGAAGTTGGTTTAATACAGCAAAGGTCACACCTTTATATTCACCAACATAACCAGTTAATCTCTCTACATTTTCAATTTCAACTGGTCGATCTTCATCTGCCATTCTATCTTCATTCGTTGCCCTTTGCGTCCGCACTTGTGGGGCAGATACAACCAAATAACTTGTCGATGCCCCAACCATCACTACGGCTATTAGCCAAGCAACAACTGGTTTTCTTAGTATATTCATAATCCTCACCTCATGTAAACCTTTAAGAACCATAAGCTGTAGGAATCCCCTCAGTTAATCGTCCCATTATAATAAATAGTTCTGCTATTGTTTGCACAGCGCATATTACATATAACTCTCATAGAATCAAAAGATATTGCAAAAAAGAGATTATCTCTGAATGATTCTTACACTAATTGCAGTCGTATCAGAATTTTGCGAAAATCAGCTTTTTCTGATACTTATTCAACGTCTTGA
>Ga0123355_10006611_pt1 | contig 17207 bp, 20 predicted proteins | sample TergutEmb28metaG_3_FD_89872 | JGI IMG/M metagenome (GOLD analysis project Ga0123355, IMG submission 89872) | Embiratermes neotenicus P1 segment gut microbial communities from Petit-Saut dam, French Guiana - Emb289 P1 | ecosystem: Host-associated > Arthropoda: Insects > Digestive system > Gut ...
CATTGCCTGGCAAACCATTCGCGTCGGTTAGTTTTTTGATAAGCTCTAAAGACATAACTCGGCCTCCCAATCTTTACCGTTAAGCCCCATTACAAAGGAGGAGAGGAGTTTAGCGGTGGATGTAACGTCCTTCATGCTTATAGTCTCTACGGACGTGTGCATGTATTTGAGTGGCAAGCCAATTAACCCCGTGGCGACGCCAGTGCGCGATATTTGCACTACGCGCGCATCTGTACCGCTGGATCCAGTCGTCATCACGTCGATTTGGAATGGCACCCCATTGTTTTTAGCCGCATCTTTAAGTAAGCCGCACACCTTTGGATGGATATTTGGCCCCATCTCTATAACCGGACCTTTGCCCATATCGCATGTTTGGCTTGGTTTAAGCTCCGGCGTTTTTGCAAAAGTTACATCCAGCACGATACCCATATCCGGCTCAAGACCGTATGTGGCAACGACTGCACCCTGCGAGCCAACTTCCTCCTGCGTGCTGGATATAAAGTATAAATCCGCATCATGGTTAAAGTCTTTGAGGTTATCGAGACATTCAAGCATTACACCGACACAGGCACGGTCATCAAGCGCTTTGCCGGCAATGTGGTCGTTTTTCAGCTCAATCGCGCTTCGTTTAATGGTGATGATGTCTCCGACCTTCACGAGTTTGGCAAGAGCTTCCTCGGAATATCCCGTATCTATAAGCATGTCGTGCATCTTTACGGCTTTTCCTTCTTCACCCTGGCTAAGGTGTGGCGGTTTAATGCCGATAACGCCGTAAACCTTCTCCTTACCGTGAATGATTACTTCCTGCGCGAGCAGCGTGCGCTGATCGTACCCGCCGATCTGAGTAAAGCGGACGAAGCCGTTTTTGTCCAATTGCTTTACGATAAGGCCGATTTCGTCCATATGGGCGTAAAAGGCAATTTTAGCCTTATTCCCAGACGCGCGACCCGCCTTTTTGGCGATAACGTTGCCTAACCTGTCTACCGTAACCTCACAGCCGTGGTCCTTAAACGCGGCGGCTATAAGCTCACCCGCTTCGGTCTCATAGCCGGCAACGCCGTTGGCGTCGCAGATAGACATCAGAAACTTTTTGGTGTCCAATTTTTCCAAAGATGTATCCTCCCGTTCGTTAGTTTATATATTTGTGAAAAGGTATTATAATTTATACCGTGCGACCACTTCGCCATCAAGTACGCGGCCGTCTTCTTCAAAGCCATAGTTTGCGAATACGGTTTTTGATCCGACATTTGTAGGCTCATAGGATACGTAACAGAGATTTGCCTCACCCAGTGGTTTTGTTTTTATTTCATCCATGATAATATCCACAACTTTCTTGCCGATGCCTTTACGCTGATGGTTTTTGTCTATAAGCAAACGCCAAACATAGTATGTATACTCATCCTTACTATAGGCATTGTCGCCTTCCTCCGGCTCCGGCGGGAAATATCCGTACATGACAAAGCCAACCATCACCCCTTCTTTATATATGGCATACGGTACGGCGCGTTCGCCCTCACCTTCCTCGGCAAACTTTTTGTTTGCAACATACGCTTCGGCTAAGCTGTCCGCATTTGATGCTACAAAATTTTCCTGCTCAGGGAAAACCCGCAAATCAACGCATTCCTTCATGTTCTTATCCAAAATTGTAATTGGTTTTAACTCTATCATATTTCCTCAATTCTACATATTCATACGGACGATTATATCGTTATCGTCCGGGTCTTCTGCATCCCAGTTTAAGTCTGTTTTTATAAACCCGACAGAGGCATAAAGTTCTGCCATATCTTTTTCTTCTGGGTCATAAGTTGCAAAAATCGCGGCCGCGTTGCCGTGGGGCTTTGTGCGGATTTCTTCCAGGAGACGCTCTAATGCCGCAACTTCGTAGCCTTTATCTAAATGGCCTTCATCAACCATAACCGGGCGGATGCGGTAGCATGTTTCCTTAAAAATAGGGTCTCCGATATAATAATTGTAGCAAATCAACCCGACCATTTCATCTCTTGCGTAAATGGCACGGCATTCCGTTATTTTGCCTGCATAATTCCAATCATAAGCCCATGCAAGCACTTCCGCATTGGATATTAAATAATCATCTTTGTCTTCAGGTATGTTAAGATCGATACATTTAGGCATATCGTCGCTTAACAGGGTTATTTTCTTTAACTCTATCATAAAATATTCTGTCCTTCATATTTACGCACAAATGTAACGCCGTAACCCGTTGGGCCAAGGTGCGCTCCAACAACGGGGCCGATATCCCAGTTGTGCTGTATTTTTATGCCTTTTGCCGTAAATTCGGCCTCCAGTAGCTTTCTGTCCTCATCATAACCGGCAGAATAAACGATGCCGACGTAATCGTCCGCATTTTTGTCAGCAAAAACGGATAATACTACACGTACAATCTCAGCCATCGCATTTTTTTTGCCGCGCACCTTTGAATGCGGCTTTAATTCGCCGTCGCTGAAATTCAAAATCGGCTTAACACTTAAGATTGAGCCAAGAAGCGCTGCTCCCTTACCCAAGCGTCCACCTTTTTGCAAATAATCTAAGCTGTCTACGGAGAAGAACGTGATATTATCGTTCTTAATTGAGTCCATGATGCTTACGATTTCCTCAAACTCTTTACCCTCTTCCAATAAAAGGCAGGCTTGGTACACAATATAACCGTGAATAGACATGCAGCGCATTGTGTCAATAATTTCTATTTTCCTATCCGGGAACTCTTCCAATAACGTCTCCCGCGCCATAACGGCCGAGTTATATGAACCGCTGAATTTGCTGGTTATACAGAAGCAAATCACGTCGTTACCCGCTTCAAGCGCAGGGCGGAATTTAGCTTCATAGGCTGCCGGCATTGGTTGGCTCGTCTTCGGCCAAGCCTTACGCTCTATGCAGGTTTTGTAGAACTCACGTGCAGTAAGGGTATAAAAGTCATCATGGTACGTCTCATCACCATACGAAACACCGAATGGGATAATGCCTATATTATATCTGTCAACATATTCTCTAGGCATATTTGCGTCTGAGTCGGTAAAGATTTTTATCATTTTTTATTCTCCTTAATTTAAAAATTCAATTGATTGTTTATCTGCGTCAAATTCCGCCTTTAGCCCAATCGGCAAAATACCGTGCCGCGTGCCGTGGCCATAATCGTCGGTATATAATACTGGTATTCCGTGCCTTTCACCAAACCGTTTTAGACACTTGAAAAGATCATACGGTTCATCAGTGCTGTAATGGCCGAATACAAGACCTTTTACGCATTTTATAAAAGGCGTTTGCTCAATAAATGCCAGTTCCTCCGCGGTTAAACCCGGCTTACCGTACTTTTCATGTGATTCTAGGAACAAGACATAACCTAGGGCTTGATCAATATAATTATGGTATTTGTTGGCCACCATCATTGCGAAAAGCGTTGTGTAGCCGCCAATAAGCGTACCTTCGCACCGCCCGCCGTTTAGAGTTATACGCCTGCTGCTTTGTTCAAGCTGCCTAGCAGTATACCCTTCCACGAAGTGATTGCAAAATTCCATATAGTCATAATGCCGTAAATCCTCAAAAACGTGTGGTGAGGTGCCGTAATACACAACCAAACCCGACTGCGCATGGATTGCGTTGAGTATTGACGTGCCGTCGCTGTAGCTGCCTATGCGCTTAGGGTTTTGACGGATACTATCATAGTCTATATACGGCAAAATCTCAGCCGCACCGTTGCCGCCGTTAAATAAGATGGCACCAATACTTTTATCGGCTACGAGTTTATTAAAATCGTCCGCCCGTTCTTCTGCACTGGCGGCATAACCCCAGGTATCCTTATAAAAGTTGTCGCCAAGTTTTACTTTAAACCCCATTTGCTCTATTCCAGCGATTTGCGAGGCATATCGTTCTGGGTTGGCGACATGGCATGGGCTGAAAATGCCTATCGTTCCGTTTTCAGACAGCCTTTTAGCCAGCATACTAAAATACCGCTTCATCCCACTTTTCGGCAGGAGGTAAGCCCATCAAACCGCATAATGTAGCCGCTACGTTAGATAGGCCAAACACTCCTGTCTTTACTTTAAGCTCCGTATCCCCGATAATTATAAGCGGCACCGGATTAAGCGTGTGCGCCGTTTTTGGGGATATGTCCCCGGCCTTCGTTTTCTCAAACATTTCATCAGAGTTACCATGGTCTGCCGTAATTACTACCGTAATCCCTAGGCTCTCAGCCTCTTTAAGTATGCGCGCAAGGCATAAATCAACTGTTTCAACGGCTATAACTGCAGCCTCAAAATTGCCGGTGTGCCCAACCATGTCGCCGTTCGGGAAGTTTGCGCGGATAAAACCATATTCGCCGCTATTCATAGCCAAAAGTATCTCATCCGTTACCTCGGCGGCCTTCATCCAGGGCCGTTCGTCAAACGAGACGCGGTCCGAAGGGATCTCTTTGTAAGCCTCAAGCTCTTCCGAAAATTTTCCGTTTTTATTACCGTTCCAAAAATAAGTTACGTGGCCGAATTTTTGCGTTTCACTAACGGCAAATTGCTTGACATTATGTTTTATCAAATGCTCGCTAAGCGTATTTTGTATGCTTGGCGGGCTGACGAGGAAGTTTTGCGGAATCTTTAAATCACCATCATACTGCAACATACCAGCGTAGCTAACTTTAGGCGTACAACACCGTTCAAACCCATTAAAGCCCGGGTCATCAAAGGCCAGGCTTATTTCTATAGCCCTATCGCCGCGGAAGTTAAAGAGAATGACGCTGTCTCTGTCTTTTACCTTTCCGACCGGTTCGCCATTTTCATGTATTACAAAAGGCGGCAGGTCTTGGTCAATTATATCAGGATTTTTCGCCCTGAACGAAAAAACCGCGTCCTTTGCGGAGGCAAAACCTTGCCCTAAGCCGCACACATGCGTATCCCAACCGCGCTTTACCATCGGCCAGTTGGCGTTGTACCTATCCATAGTGATAGATTGACGGCCGCCACCGGAAGCTATTTTTGCCATAAAATCAACATTGTTGAGAGTTAATAAATGATTCTCTAAATCTTCTATAAACTCCGTTGCGGATTGGGCCGGTACGTCGCGTCCGTCTAAAAGGACATGGACGAAAACCCGCTTAACTCCGCTTGCCTTAGCTGCGGTAAGCATGGCTTTTAAATGGCTGATGTTAGAATGGACGTTCCCATCCGATAAAAGGCCGATAAAATGGAGCGCGCCGTCATCTTTACAAGACGAAACCAAATCCTTCCACACATCGCTTTCAAACATGCGCTCTGTGTCTATGGATTCGTTCACGAGCTTTGCGCCTTGGGAATACACTCGACCGGCACCCAAGGCATTGTGTCCTACTTCAGAGTTACCCATATCCTCATCCGACGGCAAACCGACGGCCGTACCATGCGCTTTTAATTCAGCATACAAGCCCTTTGCCTTTGCATTAGCCGCCACCGCGTCCAAAGTTGGGGTGCGTGCAGCCAATACTGCGTTGCCAAATTCTTTATCACTGATGCCTATGCCATCCATTATAATTAAAACAACAGGTTTTATCATATATATCTCCTTTGGTAAGCTATCTATACCCAAGCTCCCGTAAAATATCCTCGGCGGCGGAGCGGTTTTCCGCATCCGTCACGGCGTATAAAAGCGTATTGTCAATACGTACGAGGGAGAAAAACATCCCGCCGTTTGTACCGCGGTAAATATTGTGCCCGCTGGCGTTTATATCCACTCTACGCATCCACGCGCCTCCGCGCGCGTCAAGCCATGCGGCTCTTTCATCAAATGCGGAGCGAGCCATTTCGTCGTCAAAAAACACCCAAAATTCGATAGTTACGCCTTCATCAGAAGATACTTGGGTAAACACCATATCTCTGTGGTTAATTGCAAAGCCCGCTTCGGTTACAATGCGGATAAACTCCGCTTCGGTGATAGCCTCACGCTGCCTGCAACCGACAAAGGATATGGATAGTACAATTAACGAAACAACAGCCATAATTTTAATTAGTTTTTTCATTTTTCCTCCTATTGTAAAAAGAACGTCAACTCGGCCTCGCAGGCTTTTTCGCCGTCAAATGTCGCGATGCCTTTACCAACACCCGCAGGGCCTTTTAACTTTATAATTTCAACTTCAAGCCGCAAGATACCGCCTGGGGTAACTTGTTTACGCCACTTTACCTTGTCAACTGCGGCGAAAAATGCCAATTTACCCTTGTTTTCTGGCATGGAAAGGATAGCGTAACCGCCAGCCTGCGCCAATGCCTCAATTATCAAAACGCCGGGCATAACGGGATGACCCGGAAAATGCCCGACGAAGAATGGCTCGTTCATGGTAACGCCTTTTTCCGCAACACAGGATACACCCGGTTCGCAAGAAATAATTCTGTCTATCAAAAGAAATGGCGGCCTGTGAGGCAAGACTGCCATGATGCCGTTTACGTCTATCATGCACTTACTCCTTCGAATTTAGTTTTGCCCAAGCCTTAACGCGTTCTACTCGTTCACCGGGCGGGTTGTCGTCGTGTTCCAAATCGGCATAGGAATATGCGTAAAGTTGGCCACACGTGGTCTTATCGCATGCCGTACATGCATCGTGTCCTTTTATCTCACAATCGTCAATGCTGCAGGGTTCCGGGAGATTCCCGCATTCTCCGCAGTGGTTAAGCCCCTTGTCTTGGCAGCATTTTGCGACGGGACATTCGCCGTGGAAAGGATTGCCGTTTGTCTTTATACAGCCAGCGCAGTCGTGCGTCTCTCTATATAAACAGGTGTCACAGCAAAGTCCGCAGCGGGATTGGATGATTCTCATGCTATTTATAGCTCTTTAAGCAAACGCTGGCGCAATGGCCGCCAAAACCAAGCGAATTACTAAGGGAATATTTGATTGAAGCCTCACGACCTACTTTCGGCACATAGTCTAAATCACAGCCTTCGCCCGGCACTTCAAGCCCCGCCGTGGGAGGGACAAAACCATGCTTCATCGCCAACGCGCAGACAGCAGCTTCCACCGCGCCTGCAGCGCCAAGCAAATGCCCAGTCATAGACTTCGACGAAGTGAAGGGTATTTTGTATGCATAATCACCGAAAACGGCTTTTACGCCCAATGTTTCGGGCAGGTCGTTTGCTGGTGTGCCTGTACCATGAGCGTTGATATATCCTATTTCCTTTAGGTCAATACCGGCTTCCTCTATCGCCAGACGCATTGCATCGGCAATGCCGCTGCCATCCGGCAGGGGTGCCGTCATGTGGTATGCTTCGCTGGTAGTGCCGTACCCAACAACTTCGGCGTAAATTTTTGCGCCACGCGCAAGCGCCTTATCGAGACGCTCTAAGATCAAAACGCCGCCGCCTTCACCCATAACGAAACCGGCACGATCCTTATCGAATGGGATCGATGCTCTGTCTGGGTTTTGCTCTTCCGTCATCGCCGTAAGGTTCGTAAAACCAGCCATACCGATTTCCGTAATCGCCGCTTCTGAGCCTCCGGTTATTGCCATATCCATATACCCGTGCTTAATGGCGCGGAAGGCCTCTCCCAAGCAGTTCGTGCTGGACGCACACGCGGTTACTATGGGTATGCTTGGGCCTTTGAGGCCGTATTTTAAAGAAATGTGGCCGGCCGCCATGTTCGCGATTGTCATTGGAATAAACAACGGATTAACACGCTCCGGGCCTTTTTCTAGCAATTTTGAGATCTGTTCCTGCATCACGACAAGGCCGCCGATACCCGATCCAAAATATACGCCGGCGCGGATCGAGCCTTTTATGGCCTCCACATCCATGCCACTGTCGACCATTGCCTCTTCGGCCGCCGCCAATGCATATTGAGAATACAAGTCAAGCCGCTTGGTTTCTTTTCTTTCGATGTATTTTTCCGCATCAAAACCCTTAACCTCGGCCGCCAACTTAACTTTATAACGTTCAGTATCAAACCTTGTTATGGGCGCAAAGCCGTGGCGGCCGTTTTTGATATTATCCCAAAACTCATCTATACTGCTGCCAAGCGACGTGATAAGCCCAATCCCCGTGATAACAACTCTTGTTTCAGTCATGCTTTACACAAACTCCTTTTTCTTGCAAATTATAGCAACATCATGCCGCCGTCTACGCGGATAACTTCCCCCGTGATGTACTTTGTGAAGGCTAAAAAGCGCACGGTGTCAACGACGTCGGAAACCGTGGCAAAACGTCCAAGCGGTATCTTTTTAAGCATTTCCGCGCGGATCTCGTCCGTCAACGTTTCCGTCATCCCAACATCCAATGGGCCGGGTGCGACGGCGTTGCAAACGATACCGCGCGAGCCAAGCTCACTGGCCGTTGTTTTTGTAAGCCCCACGACACCTGCTTTTGATGCAGAATAATTGGCCTGCCCAGCATTACCGCCAAGCCCCGCCACACTGACCATATTTATAATTGAACCGCTACGCTGCTTAAGCATGATAGCGGCCGCATGTTTAGTCATATTAAATGTACCCTTTAGGTTGACGGCGATAACCCGGTCAAAGTCATCCTCACCCATGCGGATCATTAAATTATCGCGCAAGATTCCGGCGTTATTTACGAGGATATCAACCTTGCCGAATTCTTTTTGTACGGTTTTTACAATGCGTTCCGCGTCGGCGAAATTAGAGACATCACCCAAAACCTCAAAGCATGTACCGCCAAGAGCCGCGATTTCATCCTTCAAGTCCTGCGGGACTTCGGCGTATTCGTTTACGGCGATATTGTATCCGTCGGCGGCAAAGCTAAGGGCTATTGCACGGCCGATACCGCGCCCGCCACCTGTTATTAGTACAGTTTTACTCATTTACATAACCTCTTTTAAACCATTTAATGTCTCTTCCAAACTTGCCGTGTCTTGGATATTGTACACAGTTGCCTCTGGAATGATTTTTTTAACGAAGCCGCTTAACGCCTTACCCGGCCCCATTTCTATAAAAGTATCAACGCCAAGGTCGGCTAACTTGAGAACGCAGTCCATCCACTTCACCGTTCCGCACACCTGTGTTTCCAAGGTTTTGGCGATATCCTCACGCTTGATGATTCCTCCGTCAACATTTGAAATAACGGGAACACCCATTGCGTGAAATTCCATACCTTTCATGGCTTCGGCCAATTTATCAGCCGCCGGCTGCATGAACGGCGAATGGTACGCACCGCTGACGGGCAGGCGCATTGACTTTCTTCCGCCATATTCCTTTGCCAGTACTTCGGCCTTTTCTACGGCATTTTTATGCCCAGAGATTACTACCTGACCGATTGTGTTTATATTTGAGACGTTGACGGGTTCGTCCAGAGTTGAGATTTGCTCACACACTTTAATGCAATCCTCCGACGTAATACCCATAACAGCACTCATCGCGCCGTCCGTCGCTTCGCATGCTTCAGCCATATACGCGCCGCGGGTACAAAGTAGTTTTACCGCATCGTCAAATTGAAGCGCGCCCGCATATGTAAGAGCCGAATATTCACCCAGGCTTAGACCTGCGGTTGCGGCGGCCGAAACACCAGTCTTTTCATCCAAAACCGCGAATGCCGCCATGGAATGCGCGAAAATCGCCGCCTGGCAATATTTTGTATTGTTTAAGTCATCTTTACGAGTCTCATCAAAACAGATGTTTTTGAGGTCAAACCCCGCAACTTCCTCTGCCCTGTCAAAAACCCGTTTGCAAGCGTCGTAATTGTCGTACAATTCACGCCCCATGCCCGAAAATTGAGCACCTTGCCCGCTGAATATGAATGCTACTTTCATCAACAACAACCTCCTGTTGTCAATTCATTATATTTATCCATAATTTCTTGGATGATCTCCGCTGCCGTTTGCTCAGCCATGACGAGACCGGAAATCTGCCCGGCCATAACAGACCCGTTATCCACGTCACCATCAATTGCGGCGAGGCGGAGCGAACCGGCAAGAAGTTCATCCAGCCTGGCCATGTTTGGTTCTTCCTTCTTATTCTCTTCCGCTTCTATCTCATTAAATGTTTTAGTAAACTTATTACGGATTTGGCGAACCGGATGACCCGTCGTCATGCCCGTAATTTCTGTATCTATTTCTTTCGCTTTAAGGACTTTGGCTTTGTAATTTTCATGGGCCGTGCATTCGTTGGCTACCAAAAAACGCGTACCGATCTGCACGCCTTGCGCGCCAAGCATAAAAGCCGCAGCCATGCCGCGCCCATCCGCAATGCCGCCCGCAGCAATAACAGGTACGCTAACCGCGTCCACAATTTGCGGGGTAAGAGCCATTGTGGTAAGCTTGCCGATGTGCCCGCCCGCCTCCATGCCTTCACAGATAATGATATCCGCACCCAATTTCTCCATCCGTTTTGCTATGGCAACGGCGGGAACGACGGGTATAAGTTTTATGCCTGCCTCTTTAAACCGTGCGGCGAACGCACTGGGCGAACCAGCACCGGTTGTAACAGCGGCAATTTTTTCCTCTATCACCACGTCCACAACCTCGCTAACAAACGGTGACATGAGCATTATATTTACGGCAAACGGTTTATCCGTAAGGCTTTTTGCCGTATGTATCATGCCGCGCACAACATCCGGCGGTGCGTTACCCGCCGCAATCGTACCAAGGCCGCCCGCGTTGGATACGGCAGCCGCCAAATTCCCATCGGAAATCCAAGCCATACCACCCTGTATAATGGGATATTGGATGTCCAGGATTTCACATATCTTATTGCCTTTCATCATTTTTTGTTGGCCTCAACGTAATTTACCGCTTCGCCAACGGTATTAATTTCTTCAGCATTTTCGATGGTGATGTCGTATGCCTCTTCAATATCGTTGATAATTTGGAACAAATCCAAAGAATCCGCTTTAAGTTCCGTGCGGAAGTTCGTTTCAAGCGCGATCGCATCTGCGTCAACGCCAAGTTGCTCTGCTATAATTTCGCGAATTTTTTCAAATACCATTTTGATATTCTCCTTTCGATTTATGGGCTAGAACTGTACCAGAACGCTACCCCATGTCAACCCGGCACCAAAGCCGGTTATTATTATTTTATCGCCTTTTTCCACTTCTCCCTTGTCAAACATATCCGATAGCGCGAGAGGCATAGAGCTGGACGAGGTATTACCAAAATTAGTTATGGTGATCTTAAACTTGTCAATACTTGTCTTTAACTTTTTTGCAACCGTTTCAATTATGCGGGCGTTGGCTTGGTGGCATACTACGTATTTTACCTCATCTGAGCTTACATCCGCTTTTTCCAAAATGGATCTTACGCTTTTTGGAATTTCCGTAGTTACAAAATCATAGATTGCCTTACCGTCCATAATAACGTACGGTTCGTCTGCAGTATGATCCAATTCATTATACCACGGGTTCTTAATTGGCAGTTTATATCCACGCAGTTCAGTTGCCTTAGCACCATCTGTGTGCAGATCTTCTGCCAAAATGCAGGAATTTGCGCCGTCCGTGGCTTCCATCAAGATACCGCCCGCACCATCAGCAAACAAAACGCAAGTTGAACGATCCTCCCAATCACAAATTTTAGATAAAATATCCGCACCGATAACAATACCACGTTTGTATACACCCGAACGCAACAACTTGTCCGCCACGCTTACACCGTAAACGAAGCCGGTACAGGCTGCGTTTAAGTCAAAACCAAACGCGTTCTTCGCGCCAACTTCGCCCAAAACAAAAGTAGCGGATGACGGTGTCAAATATTCCGGCGTAACGGTGGTTATTATGAGGAAATCAATATCGTCGACCGTAATACCCGCCTTGCTAACAAGTTGCTTAAAAACATCAGCTGATAGGGATGCCACCGTCTCACCACGGCTGATGTGCCGCTTTCGTATGCCGCTGCGTGTGAAAATCCATTCATCGCTGGTATCAATGAACTTTGCCAAATCGTCATTCGTAACGACAAGCTCGGGGAGGCTCCGCGCCGCTGTAACTATTCTAGTTCCTTTTATATTCTTGTCCTCCTCACACATTTACCTAATAATTTGCGCCTTTATCACAGATGCTTGTACCCTAATAAATATATGCGCCTAATAACAAACCTAGTATATTTTACCGTAAATATCTTCGCTTGTCAAGAAATTTAATATGCCTGTCAATACGACTTACCCCAAACAACCATACAAACCGCAGACTTACCGCAACACACGCAAATATCAGACAATTGTTCCATAGTGATTTTGAAACAATATAATCATTAAAAATTCCCCTTACAGACACAATACCACTCCAGGTGCGTTTCGTCAAATATTTCATCAAATTCTACAAAATAATTTCATATATCAGCGTAGGTTTATTTTTTCCATCAACAATATTCACAACACTATCCACCTTAACAGCTCCGTTTTTCTCCATCACGCGGCGGCTGGCTTTGTTCGTCTCATAGCAAGTTAACCTCGCAGTTTGCAAGCCGATTTTGCGCGCCTCGTCCATCAGCAGCTGCAACTGTACCGTACCCAAACCATTCCCCCAACACGACGGCCGCACGCTGTAACCCAAATGCCCGCCATATGTAAGCAGGCGTTCGTTGAGGTTGTGCCGTAAGGAACACGAGCCAAGGTAATGCACTCCGTCCGTAAGCCAAAAAAGTGTGGTTTGCACGCTGTCGTATATATCTAAGTTTATGCCTTTTGCCAGTTCGTCAGAGAGAAGTAAGAAACGCCAAAAAGCCCTTTTCGTGCCTACGGTATAGTATGTAAAATCTTCAATGTCATGTACCTTGTGTTCTCCGTACGAATTTTTAAAGCTCCTCCACAACTCAAAGCACGGCCGTACGAGGTGTAAGTTGCCGTAATCTATTTCTAGTACCGCGCGGCGGCTTTTTAATAATTTCGTAATAATCATACCTTATTATAACATACGAAGAGTAAATTTATCAAGAAATATACTTAGTGTGAATATTTTTCTTTTATAGTTGAAATATATGTTGACATGGTTATGGGTTTGTGGTATAATATTCAACGTATAAAAAAATAATGAAGGAGGGTAAATGAACTTAAACAATTATAAATACACATATAGGTTATTAAGCAGCATCAAAAAAGAAGAAGGCTACCTTGAAAATGAATATACGAAATATATATCTTTGTTGAACTATTGGAAACAGAGACTTGAAGGCAGTGGATCAAATAAGCATAAAAATTTCGTAAATAAGATGATCAAAGAAATAACCGCTGATATTATTAAGTTGGAGTCTCTGATTTTCGAAAACTTCTGCAAGGTTGTTAAAGAGCGAGTACGCATTGAGGAATTTTTGTCGAATATAGATGACTGTGAGGCACGGCTGATTGTACGCAGACGGCTGGTTGATGGCTGGACGTGGGAGAAAATAGGCTTTGATTTGTTTATGGACCGCACCTCCGCTTCCAAAAAATATAAAAAAATGGCAAATATACTGAAGGAACGGTCTTGCGGCGAGGGAAGTGATGATTGCAAAACATAAAAGAAAAGAGATGGTCTGTAAAGTTTATGAATATATCAACAATAACACAGAGGGTTTGCCGAGCTTAAAGGAATGCTGCTTGTTAATGGGATGGGATTTAGACGAGGTACAGCGCGCAGCCAATGAAGACGAGACGCTTAAGAAAGCAATAAAAACACTGCAATTACAGCGTGAAGTTAATTTAGAGAAAGGCGGGGTGTATTTAGGGTATAACAAAGTTTTTACGGCTTATTTATTATCCGAGGATATTAGGGAATCCGTTGCGGAAACGGCTAAAGATCGGCTTTGTGAGCTTGATAGGCGGTTAGAGTCCGAAGCGTTTGCGGCAATGCATGGCGGACAAGGGGATGGTGGTAATTAGCATAAATGAAAACAACATTCTCTCCTAAGCAATATGAATATATCGCCAACGCCGGCGCACGCTGGAACTTTAAAGTCGGCGCGACACGGAGCGGAAAGACTTATATAGATTTGGCGCATATAATACCGCGTGAGATACGCCGCCGACGCGGCCTTTCAGGCTTAAACTGCATTATCGGCGTAAGCCTTGGCACAGTGGAACGTAATATCCTTGCGCCGCTTAGAGAAATACACGGCGACGACCTTGTCAATAATGTGGATAACAGGAATATGTGTAATATGTTTGGCGAGAATGTGTATGTTATAGGCGCGCAGAATAAAGCGCAAACAGCAAAAATACGCGGAGCCAGCTTTAAGTATGTATACGGCGACGAAGTAACGGAGTGGAACGAAGGTTTCTTTGAGCTTCTCAAGTCAAGATTGGACAAACCGTACAGCCGCTTCGACGGCACATGCAACCCCGAAGGGCCGTACCACTGGCTAAAGAAGTTTATTGATAGCGAAAATATCTACGTGCAATATTATAAAATTGATGACAACCCTTATCTAACGCGCGAATTCATTGAATGTTTGAAGAACGAATACGCCGGAAGCGTTTATTATAACCGCTACATAGAGGGTGCATGGGTAACTGCTGAAGGCTTAGTTTATCCGCAATTTAACGAGGATTATATTATTGACGAGGCACCTGTGAATTATGAGCGATATGTCATATCTATAGACTACGGCATACAAAACGCGACAGCGATGCTTTTATACGGCCTAACAAACAATATATGGCATGTAATTAACGAATTTTACTACAGCGGCCGACAATCAGGTTTCGCTTATACTGACGAAGAGTATTATAATGAACTTTCAAAATTGGCGTCTGGCAAAAAGATTAGCAACGTGATTATAGACCCATCGGCATCGTCATTTATCCAATTGATTCGTAGGAAGGGCGAGTTTGCTGTGAAACGAGCGGACAACGACGTACTAAACGGCATACGCAACACCGCGTCGGCCTTTGGCGCGAAAAAGCTGAAAATCTACGCCGGATGCAAACACTTGATTAATGAGCTGGCAAACTATGCGTGGGATAAAACCGCAGATACGGAACGGCCATTGAAGAAAAACGACCACACGTGCGACGCACTTAGATACTTTATTAGGACGATGAAAATTTAGAAAGGAAATTCGTTGAGATGTTTACATATCAAGATTATTTATCTGTTGCCAGCACGGGTGGCGAGGCAAAACACAAATTTATTGCCGACGCTGTAGCTGCTTATAAAAACAGCGATATATACAGGCAAGCCATAACCGCGCGCGCGTACTATAATAGGCAAAACACGGAAATTCTGCGGCGCAGTGACGTACTTTTGTCTACAGGGGAGCGATCGCGCATTGGCAGGCGGTCTACACGCCCTGTAAACCGTAAATGTTCGGGCTTTTTCGCCAAAACTGTAAACCAACTTAGCATGTATTTACTGGGCAACGGCGTAACACTTCCCGAGAAAGCAAAGGCGACTTTGGGTGTGGGTTTTGATACGACCCTACAACGCATCGGACGGCAGGCCCTAATCGACGGTGTATGTTACGGCTATTATACGGGCGAATCGGTTATACCTTTCACGGCGACGGAATTTTTCGGCCTGCCGGATGAGCGCACGTCAGAGCTAATGCTTGGATTTCGCTTCTACAGGGTTGACGAAAGCAAACCATTGTACATTGAAATGTTTGAACGTGATGGTGTAACAGTGTATAAAATGGAAAACGAAGAGCGAAAATCAGAGAGCGGGCTTGTAGCCGTTAGTAAAAAAGAACCTTATTCCCATGCTGTGCTAGAAAACGCTAATGATGTAGAGTTGTATCGTATCAATTATAATACGCTGCCTATCGCTGTTTTTTGCGCAAATGATGAACAGGCCAGTTTACTCACATGCGGGTTAAAGCATGATATAGACTTGTTCGATAGGATCATGTCCGATTTTGGCGACAATTTGGATCGTGCCAACGACATTTACTATGTTGTACAGAATTACGGCGGCGCCAATCTCCAACAGCTTATTGACGAGATCGAAGAATACCGCGCAATCTACACCGATGGGAATGCCGGAGCGGAGATACACACAATCGAGGTTCCATACGCGGCGCGCAGCGAAGCTTTGCGATTATTAGAACGCCAAATGTACAAGGAAACGCAAACACTGGATACGGAAGAACTGAGCGGCGGCGGCTTAACGAACGTGGCGATTAAAGCCGCAATGACGGAACTTGATTTAAAAGCGGATCTGTTTGAGTGGCACGCCGAGGCGTTTGTCCTGTCGGTTCTTGCGCTTGCACAGCCAGACGCCTACATGGATAGTATTACATTTAAGCGAAGGTCGCTTGTGAACGACGCTGAAGTTATCGACAATATCTACAAAATGCGCGGAGATATTGATAGGCGCACAGCTTTACGGCTTAACCCGCTGATAAGCGAAAGCCAAATTGAAGAGATTATGGAAAAATTAAAGGAGGAAGCATGACGAGAGAAGTATACGATGAAATTAAGGAAATATTGATCGCTTATCTTGGCGACTGCAATTGCTATGACGAGGATGAACGCGTTCTGGAAGCCGCTAGTACGGCATTGGCGGACTATGTTGCCGAGGAATTGTCGCATAAACTTATTGATAATCAAAAGGCATATCCAACCGCAAATTATACAGAAGATACGGATTTAAGCGAATTACTGCCATCCGTTGACGAACTTGTATCCGCAACTATAATTAAGTTAAGGAACGATTGCCCCGAGGTTTTCGGCAAAGTCCTAATCAAGCACGCGGACGTGGCAAAGCGCCCTGTAAAAATACAAACAAACACAAACCCGTGGAAAAAGGATACATTTAGCTTAGAAGAACAAACACGCCTTTACAGGCAAGACATGTCGCTTGCGCGCGAAATGGCGGCTGCGGCTGGATACAGAATATAAAAAATGGAGGATTTTATGAGCAATAGAATTAATGATATTATTGAGCCGACGGTATTTGCGGCCTATGTACGTGAAAAGGTGTCGGAGCTTTCAGCTTTGGTTAAATCTGGCGCGGTTAAAAATTCCGACGCGCTTGTAAAACTTGCCAGCGGCGGCGGCCGCATCGTAAATATGCCGTTTTGGAACCGCGTTTCTGGCGACAGCGAGGTTTTGAGCCAGTTTGACGCCCTTAACCCTACACCCGTTACAGCCGAAAACGACAAGGCTGCCATACACTACCGCGGCAAGGCATGGAGCGCGCGCGAGCTAGGTTCGGCGATTGCCGGTGATTCCGCCGTATCCGCCGTTGCCGACATGGTTGCGGAATATTGGGTGCGCGAGGAGCAGAAGCTTCTCGTGGCGTCTCTTACGGGCGCGTTTTCATCTCCCGGTATGGAGGACCACGTATACGGCGCATCAAACCCGCGCCCCATAAGTGCC
>Ga0123355_10006612_pt1 | contig 17205 bp, 14 predicted proteins | sample TergutEmb28metaG_3_FD_89872 | JGI IMG/M metagenome (GOLD analysis project Ga0123355, IMG submission 89872) | Embiratermes neotenicus P1 segment gut microbial communities from Petit-Saut dam, French Guiana - Emb289 P1 | ecosystem: Host-associated > Arthropoda: Insects > Digestive system > Gut ...
CTCCAATTTTTAGGTTAGTGGCTGCTGTACAGATTTGTAAAACCTCTGTACCGATATCAGTTTGGGTTACCCAAAGGCGGTCTGCATCGGGGTGTTTTTCCAGGGCGATAATTTTGCCCACCACTACGCCGGATATTTCGGCGTCGGGTTGGGATATGGATTCTACCGCAAGGCCGATATTTGTTATTTTTTCGGCGAAGGCCGTAGTTGAATCTTGGATAGGGGTTATGGCTTTTAGCCAGGAGATGGGGATATTCACAAGAATTTGCACCTTCCTATATTAATTTAAATGAGGTAGTTGTCATTAATGTTGTAACGAAGCAGTAGGCTTTGTCATTGCGAGGAAGGCTTTAGCCCAATGAAGCAAACCAATCCCTATGAAAACATAGGATTGCTTCGCGCTGCTTGCAATGACAAGCGCATCACAAAAGCCTTTACCGATATCATCAAAACTGGCCTAAAAATTGCATATCATTTTCAAAATATAGCCGCGGGTCGGTGATGCCGTATACAGCAGAGGTAAGCCTGTCTGTTCCAAGGCCAAAGGCGTAGCCGCTATATATATCTGGGTCTATACCAGACATACGCAGTACATCTGGGTGCACCATTCCGCAGCCCCACAGCTCTACCCAGCCGCTGCCTTTACACACTCGGCAGTTTTCTGTGTTTATTGCTTTACACGAATAACATGTAATATCAACTTCGGCACTAGGCTCTGTAAATGGGAAATGACTGGGCCGCAAGCGTATTTGTGCATCTGGGCCAAACAGCTCCCGCACAATAAGCTCCAACATCCCTTTTAAATCCCCGAAATGGATGCCTTTATCAATCACAAGCCCTTCCATTTGGTGAAAGGCCGGAGTATGTGTCGCATCTATTTCGTCCCGTCTAAAGGTCATGCCTGGCACCACAACCCGTATTGGCGGGGCTTGGGTTTCCATTGCCCGTACTTGCATGGGGGATGTGTGGCAACGTAACAGTAAATCGTCTGTAAAATAGAAAGTGTCTGTTTCGTCACGGGAGGGGTGATTGTGAGGGGAGTTGAGGGCATCGAAGTTGTGGTATACCGTTTCTATATGGGGGCCTTCTATTATATTAAAGCCCAGGCGTGTGAATAGGTCTTCTAGTTGAGTATGGATTGTGTTGATGGGGTGTATACGGCCCAATTTGCGCCTGCGGCCTGGGAGGGTTACATCGATAGACTCGGTGGCTAGTGCACTGGCTTGCTGGCGTGATGTTAAATCAGCCTTGGCTTGGGTTATTGCTTCTGAGGCCCAGTCCCGCAGCTCGTTAGCGGCTTGTCCTGCCTGGCGGCGCTCGTCTGGAGGGAGTTGTCCTAGGGACTTTAAAAGGTCGGTGATTTCACCTTTGCGGCCTAGGATGCTTACCCGTAGGTTTTCTAGGGTGGGGAGGTCGGTGGCTTTTGCCAAAGCGGTTTCAATTTTATTGCGTAGGGTTGTTATGTTTTGGGTCATGAGGTTTGCTCCTTTTTTGCTTGCTCCCATAATTCGGGAAACTTTTCTTTAATGAATGGTGCCATAGGGTGTACTTCATCTAATAGGTTATGCCTTTTTATTGTGCGAAGTATGGTTCTGGCATGTCCTTCGTGTATTTCTTTAGGTAATTCGTTGAAACGTTTTATTATAAGGGAACCGTGCCCTTCATATTCTAACAATCGCTCGTAAGCATTATCTACAATATCGGCTTCTTTAATATGAATTGACGTCTTGGATATAGAGTTACGTGTTTGATACTTACAGCGTAGTCCGTAATAAAGTCCCTCTCGCAGGAGCATAGTAAAATATCTGCATCAAATTTCCCCCATTTAGCAATTAATTTTATACGACAATATCTTAGGTTTTGTCAGGATTATAGCATAAAAAAATCCAGGGGTTAAATCCCTGGGTAAATTGCTAATATTGTTTGTAATAGCATGTAGTAATCAGCATTATCAACATCTACTAATACGTGAGCACTTCTCGTGTAGCCACCACATCCACCCCAGTCCCAACAACATCCGCCAACACCACATCCCCAATCCGCACAGGCGCAGTCACCTCAACCTCATGCACAGCCTTAACCACATCCATAATAACCCCCTTAGGAATAGGCTTTGCCGTCTTAACCGACAACATAGGCATGTCCCCGCCCACAATACGTACAGATGTAGCAATATTGCGGGTAGGGTTTGTCATTTCCTCTTTTGCATATTTTATCCCGGCATTGCACTGATGCCCGGTAATCTTAAACTCACCATTTTCATCCTGAACAGTTAAATTGCAGCCCACGGGGCAGCTTATACATATAATTTCCGCCATGGTCTTCATTTGGCTTCTGCCTTTTGGTTCGTAACGACATCCGGCTTCTGCATCGCCCTAACCATATAAACCACACCATATCCAATCCCCAACAACACATAAAATACCCCACTGGACCCTATCGTACTATCTGTAGAAAGTGCCCCTACGCAAAAGGCGCTGATCCCTGCAAGCAGCCCAATCTGCAATCCAAATAGGAATCGCCCTTCTTTCATGTTAGAGCGTATAATCTGTACAAAAGCGCTAAATAGATAAAACCCGAACAAGAAAATCTGAGCCAATGCTGATATCCCCCCAGTGGTTACCCATGTCTGGAGATACACATTATGAGCTTTATCTACTGGGATATACGGATTACCAAACAAAAACATCTTTGGGACTAGATCATTTTGGGGAAATATCAAAGTAAAAGTATCTGGGCCACTGCCGATAATCGTCCGCGATGGCAAAAGAGGAAGTGTCCTAGACCATATAAAACCACGGTTAGAACCCCAATGCTCCCGACCTTCAAAACCAAAGGATGGCACCCGCTCCCTCATATCAATAAAGCTATTGTTGACAGCCAGGCCGACTAATTCATTGTCATTCATGGTCAAGCCAATACCACGAAATATTATGAAATTAGGATGACGCAAAATGCTCACACGTCCAAAATCCGGCACGTCAAATACATAAGTGGGAAGTTCGTTTTCATTTGCAGGCTCTGTTCGACTTGCAAGGGGAACAGATATGCCGTTTGCATCATGCACCCGTATTATATCCCCTTCGGGTAACCAATAATCAGTTTCCTCTACCCGCACTACTTCACCTTCTATTGCTACGCTAAACCTTTCATATCCTCCTCTGACATAGGTAAACTTGTTTCCTTCAAAAACCATGTCATCCATAGGCAGGCGCTCGCCTCGCAGGGCTTCGTCGAAGCGGGTTATTACCAAAGTCAACTGCTCGTTAATTATAGGTACAAAAAGCAAGCTTATTACAATAATGCATACTGCTCCAACACCAATCGCCCATCCAGTCCATGGTTTGCGCTGTGTTTCCGATTCGGCAGCCCCTTCTTTTTTACGCTTGCGCATTTGATAAAAAAATCGACAGATAACCGTTAAAACAACCACGCCAACAGCTGCTCCAATACCAACAAACCCACCCAAAGAGCGGCTTCCGAATACCCCAATCAGCATAAGCCCCCCTGCAAGCAAAAAAGCAATCCGACCACAGAGGCCCTTCCAGCCTTTTTCGTCAAAAACAAAGGCCACAACCAACATTATAGGGGCAACCATGGCGGTGTATTTGCCAAAAGGATTAGGGTTATAAAGGGTGCCGTAGGCAAACTCGAAGCGTACCATAACTCCGCCTTGATCAATAGCCTGTTCTCGTAGCTCGTGAGGGAGCCCTAATCGCAAAAACCACTGACCAAAGTCGGTTGCAAAAAAGTCCCGATCAATAAATTGGCTAAGGCCGATAAGGCCCATAATGATAGAAGAAAAGGCCAGCCCATACATTAAAAGTTTAGCATGTTTGGTTTTGCGAACATAAAACATAGCCGCCAAAAAGACGACAAAGTAAGCAAATAAAATCCACAATCCCTCACCTCTATCTACTGTGCCATGCCAGGATGTGTGCCGATAAGAGGAAAAGATTGTGGATACAATAACCATTAGTAAAAATATGCACGAGGCAATTATCACTGGAGATTTTAATAAGGACTTGAAGTCAAAATTAGCAAAACCGTCTGTAAACAATTCAAGCAGAAAATAAAGGATGATAAAAACCGAAGGAACCCCAAGAAACCATCCCTTATAATAAGAAAAGAAGTCAACTGCCCCAGGGGTATCAAAGAGATATATGGCATGAAGCTCTGGCGGGTGGGGTATCCATGTAATGCGCACAACCAAAGGCATAATTGCCACTATCACAAATAAAAGCCCGCCATATATCCAATCTCGGATTGGGGTTGCATCAGGATTTTGTAGTTTTGATCTTTTCTTTGGCATAATTTTCTCCTTGCTCTGGACTGTTTTAAGGTTAAACGACTATAATCCGTAGTATATCATTGCAATAGGAAGATTAAAACCATGGACACAAAAGATAAGAGCAACATTACTGCAAAAATAGCTGCTTTACCCAACACCCCAGGCTGCTATATCTTTTGGGATAGCGCTGGGGATTGTTTGTATGTCGGCAAATCTAAGCATGTAAAAAATCGTGTGCGGTCTTATTTCAACAAAAACAATCTGCCTAAAATACGAAAACTGGCTCAGCTTATTGTTCATATCGAATATCGCCCTGCCATTGATGAATTGGATGCGCTGTATCTTGAACACGCGCTAATAAAAACTTACAGGCCCCCGTTTAACTCACAGATGAAAAAAGACCTGCACCCTTATTTTATTTGCATAGAGTGGGACAGGGCTATGCCGGGGCTGTACATATCTGATAGACCAGGCCCGGAAGCTACCAGGTATGGCAGCTTCTTTTCTGGATACGATGCTAGGGATGCACTTAGTATGTTGAACAGGGGCTGGAGTATCCCAGTTTGTGAAAGGCCGCATTTTGATATAAAAAAAGGCTATGCCCCAAGGGGGTGCCTTAATATGCATATAGGGCGATGTATTGCCCCGTGCCGCCAGCCATTAAGTGGGTATAAAGAAAAATTATTGTCAGTCTCCAATTTTATGCAAGGGAGAGATAAAAAAGCCCTGCTTGATGTAAAGCATGAAATGGAATTGGCATCTAATGAGATGAATTTTGAAAGAGCCATACAGCTAAGGGATACATATAGAGAGCTTCGTAATTTGCAAAAGCGCTTTACATATCTTTTCCCCTTTGCCAACCGGCGGTTATGTATCTTTATGAAGGGGTTTCACGAGCAGGGGGTTCTTCTTTTATACTACAAAGATGGTCAGCTACGGCAGGCAGCTCGGTTTCATAACCCAGAAGAGTGGCCCAAAGCACGGGATATTTTTATTGATGCTCTAATTGGCGAGGCAAAAAAAGATGACAATCTCGCGGAATTAGCTAAAATATATACATCCAACGCTACACAAGAAATACGAGCAAGAAAATGTTGCGTGGATGTGACAAGAACCCGTAAAGCAGGGCTTGCAAAAAAACTTGATGATGCTTTTAAAAAATGGTTAAAGAGGTAGCATATGCGTATATTTGGAAAACAACTCCTAATATCTTTAGGAGTATTGGTAATAAGCATCGTATTACTGGGCCTAGTTTTAACCCAGGCAATAAGAACCAACCTAATCGACCAGAGAAAGGCCGCCCTTACAGACTCGGCTCAACGTGTATCTCGGGCTGCGGAATCAGTCTTTTTGAACATTTCTATTCATGGTGATATTAACTTAGACCCTCTTATAACCCAAATAGAGAGCATTAGCGATATATTGGGGGCTAGTGTTGTTATTGTGGACACGGATTCCACTTTTTTATTTTCAGGGCTCCCAAGCGGGACTGCAATACCCTCAGTTTATATTGATACCGTACTAAGATGTTCGCCTATAGTATTTTCGGGTAATTTTCACCCAAATTGCCCGGAGTCACTGCTAGTAGCCGGGTATCCAATTTATCTTGATGATACAATCATAGGTGCGGTGCTTGTAAGCGTATCTATGACAGAGCTAGACGCTACAATTGCCGACATACGCTATGTTACAACAATTAGCTTGCTTATCGCTGCTATTACAATTTCAATAACTATTTACATGCACAGTAAAGCGATAACCCGCCCTCTTAGGCAGATGAGCGAAGCCGCAAAGATAATAGCCGATGGGGTATTTGAAAAGCGTATACCAGTTAAATCTAAAGACGAGGTAGGCCAGCTGGCCGACCAATTTAACCTCATGGCAGAAAGCCTTCATAATCAAGAACGTGTACGAAAAACATTTATATCCAATCTATCCCATGATATTCGTACACCACTTACATCAATGCTGGGCTTTATAAAAGCAATGGAGGATGGCACTGCCCTCCCAGAGAAGCACCCCTATTATCTTAGTGTGGTTTTGGACGAAACTGAGCGCTTGATAAAGCTTTCTAACGACCTATTAGATATGCAGCGTATCCAGGATGCAACATTGGATATGTATGAGACAACTTTTAATATAACCGAATTAATACAAGCCATTTTAATAGGCTTTGAGCAAAAAGCGACACAAAAACAAATAACTATTACGTGCCGCTTTGCCTATGATGCAGACATGGTGTATGCAGACGAAGATAAAATCCAGCGCTGCCTATATAACCTTTTGGATAACGCAATAAAATTTACCCCAGATGTAGGGGAGATAATCATAGAAACCACCGTTAAATGTAAGAAGGTAGTAGTATCTGTAAAAGACAATGGTAGAGGGATGACGCTAGACGAGCAGCAACATGTTTTTGACCGTTTTTTTAAGGGAGACAAGTCTCGCAGCGAGGATAAATTGGGCAGCGGCTTAGGGCTATCAATAGTAAAGGAATTTGTACATGCCCACGGAGAAACTATAACCTTGGAGAGCGCATTAAATGAAGGAACCACGTTTGCTTTTACATTGGCTGGGGCAAATATGTAATATTTTCGCAATAAAACTCTTTTGGGGCTTAATATATGTAATGTCTTTGTAAACGGATTTATCTATATTGTAATTGCTTCGTAACCCACAAAATATAATTACTGTGTAGAATAATCCTATGAGTCACCTGCGGGGGCAATCGAACTTGCCGCCAAAAAAATAACAAGCACTTGTGGTGAGTCGAAGGGCCGTTTCCAATGACATAAATACAAATCCCTGTGTATCGCGGGACACGTATTAAAATACCCCTAGGGGCAGCAGTAAAAAACGCTTTTTGCCGATGGCAGGAGGCGTTTTTTATTTCAATGTCAGGGATAGAGGCTAGTGAAAACCTGCGAAAGAGTAAGATACCGCATAAAGAAGTATCGCGGGACACGTATTAAAATACCCCTAGGGGCAGCAGTAAAAAACGCTTTTTGCCAATGGCAGGAGGCGTTTTTTATATATATAGCAGTAAAAAACGCTTTTTGCCAATGGTACGGCTTTTACTGCCTTATCTTCGCATAAAACTTTAGCGTAAAAGTAGCCCCCTTACCATGTCCGCCTCCATCCACTTCCAAATCCCCATTTTGCCCCTGCATTATGGCTAAGGCCAGGGGCAGCCCTATCCCTGTATCTTGCCCCCCGAAGCGCTTAAATAAGGTTTTCATCTTATTTATGGGGATACCTTTGCCCATATCTGATACGCTAACCCAGCTTGACAAAGGGTTATCACCAACATTGATTTCTATAGCACTCCCTGCCGGAGAATGTTCAGATGCGTTTTTAATAATATTGGTTAGGGCTTCGGCTGTCCAATTTTTATCGCAATAAAAAACTGTGTCCCCTTCTAGTTTTACATACTGGTCTTTGATGTCTAATAAAATCCGCAAGGGCTGTAATGCTAGGTTTAACAGTTCGTCTGCTGCAATTTTGCCATGGGAAAAGGTTACGCTGCCAGACTCCAGTTTTGCCATTTTTAACAAGGCACTTACCAGCCATTTGGTTTGGGTAAGCCCTTGTTTAAGATTTACGATAAACTCTGCGGCTTTTTCGGGTGGGGCGTTTTCTAATAAGTCTATCATTACTCCCATGGCGGTTAGCGGGGTTTTTAGCTGATGGGAGATATTTGCTAAGGTGTCTGCCAAGGCAATTTTTTCTTGGTGTAAGCTCCCTGCTTGCTCGTTAAGGCGGCCTGCTAAGGTGTGTATATCGTTTTTTAGTATAGAAAGCCGACCTTCAAGATTATCTCTTAGGTCCAGGGCTTGCCCATCAATTATGCGGCGGATATCTGCCGATAACTCTTCGATTTCTTGCCGCTTAATTATCATTGGCTCTATACCCCATGCCCCGCACCGTTTCTATGTTTATTGCGGTGCCTAGTTTTTCACGTAAGCGCTTTATATATACTGTTAAGGTGTTGTCTTCTACAAAAACCTCATCCGAGTCCCATAAAAGATTGAGTATTTGGCCTCGGCTTAGAATTTGGCCTTTGTGATTAGCAAAGGTTAAGAGCAAGCGATATTCCAATGCGGTTAACTCAATGGATGTGTTGCCCTTTAAATAAACCTTGCCTTCGCTTATATTTATGGTCGCATCTCCCAATGCTATTGTATTGCCTTGGCCTGTGCGGCGGCGCAAAACTGCTTTTATCCTTGCTATTAGCTCCCCAAGCCTAAAGGGTTTGGTTACATAATCCTCTGCACCACCCTCAAAGGCTTTGATAATATTGCCCTCGTCGTCTATAGCTGTCAGAAATAAAATGGATGCTCCCGAAGATTTTAAATCAGCTACAAGGTCAAAGCCTGTGCCATCTGGCAAGCCAATATCCAGGATTGCCAGGTCATAATTTTTATCTGACACTGATTTCTTGGCAGAGTTTATATCTTTTGAATGGATGACTGAAAAGCCTTCGTTTTCCAGGGCGTATACCAAACCTGAGGCGATTAGGTTATCGTCTTCTACCAAAAGGACTTGCCAGCTGATGTTAGGCATAGTATTTCCACATCCAGTACAGTCATTTTTGAAAATGTTACTTTTCCGGTTTCGTCATAAACGACAAGCCAAAATGAAGTGGCGGAACGGTTCAGCATGGTGTTGTGCAGGGGCGATTCTCAGGGTAAATGGCTATATTGTTACCCAGGAATTGCGTTAACCAAATCATCACAATACATACAGCGATACATCCCCGATTCTGGCACCAAATGGAATACATGCTCCACCCGCTCTACAGAGGTGACGCATCTGGGGTTTTTGCATCGGAGTACATTGGTTACCTTTTCTGGCAGGTTTAGCTGTTGCTTTTTATATATTGTATTGTTTCGAATATAGTTCACAGTTGCATTATGGTCGATTAACCCGATAACCGTTAAATCTACATCCTTGAAATTTTCCAGCTTAATAATATCTTTGCGCCCATGCTTTTTACTCACAGCATTCATGATAAGGGCTACGGTGTCGCTGCGCCCGCTAAGGCCCAGGTATTCCAACACCTTCATCCCAAAACCGGCGCGGATATGGTCTATAACTACCCCGTTGGCTATGCCTTCTATTGTCATATGCTTACCCCCAAAAGTGCCATAATAAGTGCCATACGTACATACATCCCGTTTTTTGCCTGCTTAAAATATATTGCCCGTGGGTCTTTGTCTACCTCTGCAGCGATTTCGTTATCTCTGGGGAGTGGATGCATAATCATCAGGTCTTCTTTTGCGTTTGCCAGTTTTGTCATATCCAAGATGTAACGGTCTTTGAGTTTTACATAGTCTTCCTCGTTAAAGAAGCGCTCTTTTTGGACCCGGGTCATGTAGAGGACATCCAGCTGAGGCATTACTTCGGTTAAGTTTTGGGTTTCTGTGAAGTCTGCGCCTTTTAGTTCTTCCCGTACATAGTCGGGTACTTTAAGCTCTTCTGGGGACACAAGGATAAACTTTACACCAGAATATCGTAGCAGTGCAGTTATAAGTGAATGTACCGTGCGCCCAAATTTTAAGTCCCCGCACAAGCCTATTGTAAAATTCTCAAGATTCCCTCTTTGAAGTTTAATGGTTAGCAAGTCTGTAAGGGTTTGGGTGGGGTGGTGATGGCCTCCGTCACCGGCATTGATTACGGGGATATCCACATTGTGGGCGGCCACTGTGGCGGCACCTTCCTTTGGATGGCGCATTACGGCTATGTCGGCATAACATGCTACGGTGCGAATGGTATCTGCTATGCTTTCCCCTTTGGAAACAGAGCTAGAACCCGGCTCAGAAAAGCCGATTATTTGCCCCCCAAGGCGCAGCATTGCCGCTTCGAAGGAGAAGCGGGTACGGGTGCTGGGCTCATAAAATAGGGTGGCTAGCAGGTGGCCTTTGCACGCATTGGCATAGTTTTTTGGTGTTGCTATGATGCGCTTGGCTTCGTTAAACAACTCATCCATCTCCACAACCGAGAAATCAAGCGGCGCGATTAAGCTTTTTCCTTTTAATGAAGTCATGTAATCTCCCCTTTTAAAATATATAGCATAAAAAATCCCCCTGCATTTGGCGCTTTGCCAAATGTAGGGGGATTAAATTTATATTTATACTTGCATTGCCTTACTTACTTCTTCGGCAAAGTTTTCTTCTTTCTTTTCGATACCTTCGCCTTTTTCGTATCGCACAAAGCTTTCAACGGCAAGTTTACCGCCTACGGCTTTGCCTACAGATTCGAGATACTGAGCTACGCTCATTTCACCGTCTTTTACATACTCTTGATCCACTAGGCAGATTTCTTTGAGCATTTTGTTGAGGCGGCCTTCTACCATTTTTTCGGCTATATTGGCTGGTTTGCCTTCTGCCATGGTTTGCTGGGTTAGGATTTCTCTTTCCTTATCCAGGTATTCCTTGGGGGCATCGGCACGGCTTACAAATTGGGGCGACATTGCTGCGATTTGCATACATACATTGCGCCCGGCTTCGATAACGGCGTCGTTGACGGTGTCGGCGTTAAGCTTTAACATAACACCTACTCTGCCGCCGCCGTGGATATAGTCCACAAGTACGCTGTCTGCACCAACTTCATAACGGGTGAAGCGGCGCAAGCCGATATTTTCGCCGATAGTGGCAACTTTATGAGAAAATGCGTCGCTTACAGTTAAATTGCTGTCGGCAACCCATTTTTCTGCTAATAAATCATCCACATTTTCTGAGCAAGAGTTTAGGGTTTGAGCGGCTACATTTTTTACAAAGGTAACAAAGTCTTCGTTTTTAGCCACAAAGTCGGTTTCACTGTTTACTTCTACCAGCGCGCCTTTTTTCCTGTCATCAGAAAGGGCAGACATTACTAAACCTTCTGCGGCTATGCGGCCTGCTTTTTTGGCGGCAGCGGCTAAACCTTTTTCCCTAAGGATTTCTGTTGCACGGGTTATATCGCCGTTTGCTTCTACAAGGGCGTTTTTACATGCGCTCATACCTGCGCCGCTAAGTTCACGTAATTCTTTTACCATTGCTGCTGTTACTGCCATTGTATACACCTCATCGATTGATTTTTTCTATTCTTCGTAGACTTCCTCTACATATTCGTCATCTTCGTAATAGCCTTCTTCGCCTTCTGCCTCAAGATCGTCAACTTGCTCGCCTTGCTTGGCTTCTATAACAGCGTCGGCTAATTTTCCCGCGATTAGCTTAACGGCGCGGATTGCGTCGTCGTTGCCGGGGATTACGTAGTCTACTTCGTCTGGGTCGCAGTTGGTGTCTACTATTGCAACAATGGGGATGCCCAAATTGCGGGCTTCTTGGATGGCGATACGCTCTTTGCGGGAGTCTACGATGAAAATTACATCAGGGACGCGCTTCATGCCCTCTACGCCACCAAGGTTACGTTGAAGTTTTTCCAGCTCGTGCTCAAGCTTTGCAACTTCCTTTTTAGGAAGCAAAGCCATACGCCCGTCTTCTTGCATTTTTTTGAGTTCTTTAAGGCGCTGGACTCTGAGCTGCATGGTTTTGAAGTTGGTAAGCATACCGCCCAGCCAGCGCTCGTTGACAAAGTACATGCCGCAGCGCAAGGCTTCCTCTTTAATGGATTCTTGGGCTTGCTTTTTTGTGCCAACGAAAAGGATTTCGCCGCCATCGGTAATTATTTCGCTTACTGCACGGTAAGCTTCGTCAATTTTGCGGACGGTTTTTTGTAGGTCTATGATATAGATCCCGTTCCGCTCGGCAAAGATATACTCTGCCATTTTTGGGTTCCAGCGCCGGGTTTGGTGTCCGAAATGAACACCGGCCTCGAGCAGCTGTTTCATGGAAATTACGGCCATTAGGCACCTCCTGGTTAATCCTCCACAGTTGCTGATATTTGCCGAGAAGCTTTACAAGCACCAGAATCGGCTGCAACTGTGTGTGTAGTTTTTCTACAACGCCTGCAATTATAGCGATATTGGGGCGTGTTGTCAAAAATCTTAGACATTTTCTTAGAAAAATAACTTTTTAATTTGAAAACACATTGACAGCCCCATTAACCCGCCGTATAATACTCCGGCGTAACGCAAGCGATGTTTTTTCGAAAGGAGATTTACCATGCCCAAGCTTAAACGCGGCAAGTTGGCTCGCCTTACAAAAGGCTGGCGCGGCACATGCCCATCATGCAGCCGTTCTGGTGTTAAAATGTTATGGGAAAAGAAAGACGGCGAAGCAACCCTTAAAGTATGTAAAAGATGTGCGGCGTAGTTTAGCCGCTTATCATAATTATGTTATCGCGCCGACATAGCTCAGTTGGTAGAGCAGCTGATTTGTAATCAGCAGGTCTGCGGTTCGAGTCCGCATGTCGGCTCGGCATAAAGCCCGTAAGTCAAGCTTTTTTGACTTTACGGGCTTTTTTATTTGTCTGGCGTTTTATTGTTATGGGGGCTAATTTTATTTTCCCGGCTCATACAACAAATGCACCGGAACCAGCATAATATTAGGTCTGCCATCGGCAGATATTTCAATTGCAAAGCGGTTGCTTGCCGACATTGTTGGGGGAGGTGTCAATTCAAATTCTATTGAAGCCAAAGACTCACTGTTAATCCCCCACCATGCCGAACCTACAAATGCCTTAAGCTCTGGCCCGGGAGATGCTGTCCAACCATCAGGGCAGTACCAGCGGATAGTAAACCCTGCTTGTATCCTGTATCTATTTTTTATTGTTAATTTAAATTTTGCTGGCTGGTTTTGTTTTACTGTGGGGCCTGTTAGATACTCTAGTGCCACATCGTAAAAGGCGTTGCTTTGTCTATGGGCTGGGGCTTGGCTGTATGATCGGGCTTCATCGTCTGCCATAAGAAAGCCCTCTGGTTGTGGAGGGGGAACAACGTTAGACGGCTCTATTGGCAAGGAGTGCTGCGCTGCAACTTTGTTCATGATGGCCTCGGTGCGGGCTGTGAGTTCGTCAATATCAGTAGGAATCATTGAGCCAAAATACCCCAAGTCGCCAATATTAAGACATGCTGTTTTTATGCCGCGGCCGATAGGTGTAACCCATTTTTCTGGGATGCTTTCCACCCCGTGCATTATGCCAAAAAGCGAACCGATGGTGGCGGCGGTGCAGTCGGTATCTTCTCCGCAGTTGACCGTAATACACATGCTTTTGTCAAAATCCCCTTCGCCGTACAACAGCCCTATGATTAGGATGCCGATGTTGGATGGTGCATCCCACCCTGGCTTACCATCGCAAAATCCATTGGCGGTATCTTCTGGTGAAACACGGCTTGGGTCGTTGAAAAACATATTGCCGCGGTAGTGCTTTAGTATTTCGTGCCTGGCTTCTAGCCAGGTTTTGCCGCTTTTGTGGGCTTCTTGTGCGCAGCGTGCTGCTTTGGCTATGCCACAGTCTTGGGGGATATAGGATAGGCCAATCTCAATTAGGGCTTTTGGGTCTTGCTCTATAAAGGCAGCGCTTTCTATTGCTGCGCAAAAAATTTCTGCATACATGCCTTCGCCGTCCCCATGGTCTAGGGAGGCATCATTGTAGGCATATTTTGCGGCTATGCGAGGGTTGCCTGGTGCTATACATGCCCAAATTTCTGAGCGGATAAATGCGCCACAGCTGTCTTTATAATAGTTGTTGCGCATTCCGGTGAATGGGGGTAACAGTCCGGCTTGCATGTTTATTTTTGCATTGCCGTACTCCGCCCAGAAGGGGGTGACAAAATACTGCCAATACTCTGCCATTACTTGAGAATCTATGTTTATGCCTTGCTCTTCTAGCATTATTAGCCACAACAGCTGGATGTCTAGGTCGTCGTTTGGTAGAGGGTTGCCGCCTAGCTCTTGGGTATAGAAGTTTACATTGTTTACTTGCCTAGACCATTCGAATGGGGCGCCCAAGGTGCCTCCTATGTTTTTGCCTAGCCAGCAGCCTAGGACCTTGCTGCGGTATTGTTCTCTGGTTAGCATTGCGCTTGTCTCCTTTTATCGGTATTAAATTTCTTGCTTGAGGCTACTTCTGAACTTCTACTTTTTGTGCCACGGATACTGCGCTATGATTTTATGGCATTTTGAGGAAAAATACAATGAAGAAGTCAGCTAATCAAAAAAGGCGTTACAAGCTTCATGTCAGGCGGTATATAAATAAATCCGCATCAACCTCTTCCGGCAAATATCCAGCTATATGGTATACTCGTTTAAAGGCTGCAAAACTAGAACCACCAAGTAGGAGCAGATAATAAAATGAAATTTTCGCAAATGAAATACAAAAGACCCGACTTTGAAGAAACCAACGCAAAGTACAAGACTCTGCTTAAAAAAATAAAAGCAGCCAAAACCGCCGAGGAGTGCTTTGCGGCATACAAGGAGCTCAACGACTTTAACATAATTGTCCAATCAATGTTTACTCTTGCGACTATCAGAAAATCCATTAACACCAAGGATGAAATTTATGCCACCGAGCGTGAATATTTAGAAGAAATCGAGCCTGAGCTGGAAGAAGTAACACATGAAATATCAAAAGCCCTACTTGAATCCCCATTCCGAAAAGAAATGGAAGCAGCATGGGGCAAGCTGATGTTTGCAAACCTTGCAATGGAGCTTAAAACTTTCTCTCCCGAAGTCATAGAGGATTTGCAGGAAGAAAGCGAACTTAGCACAGCGTGGGCTGATTTGATGGCTTCTGCCGTGATAGCGTTTGATGGCAAACAGCTTAATCTATCAAAAATGGATGCTTATTTGCAAAACCTTGACAGAGAGGTTCGTATAAAAGCTGCCAATGCTTGCTCTGACTGGCTTATGGAGCGAAGCGAACAATTTGACAATATCTTCGATGCCCTTGTAAAAGTAAGAACCCGCATAGCAAAAAAACTCGGCTACCAATCCTTTACCGAGCTTGGGTACCATCGTATGCAAAGAAACAGTTATGACCAAAACATGGTTGCAAAGCTGCGAGAGGGTGTACTTAAGTATTTTGTGCCTATTACTGCACGGCTCAAAGCCGAGCAGGCCAAGCGTATCGGTGTTGAATCGATAACTATAATTGACAGCGTTTCTTACCTCAGTGGCAACCCAACGCCCAAAGGTACAGTTGATGAAATTTTTGAGCATAGCAAAAAAATGTATGCAGAGCTTTCTGATGGAACATCTGAGTTTTTCAATTTTATGTTGGAAAATGAATTGTTTGACGTGCTTACAAAGCCAGGCAAAGAAGTTATTGCCTACATGGATTACATTCCTATGTACAAATCACCGTTTATTTTTGCCAACTTTAACGGCACATCGGAGGATATAGACCTTTTGACCCACGAGGCTGGGCATGGCTACGCCACATATACTGCAAAAGATATTTACCCAAATAAGCTGTTGTTTGGGCCAGAAGATATAGCTGAAATCCATGCGATGGCAATGGAGTTTCTTGCATGGCCGTGGATGGAGGGCTTTTTTGGTGAGGACACAAATAAATACTATCATAATCACCTGTCAACCACTGTTGGCATTATGACTCGCGGGGCAATGGCTGACGAGTTTCAGCATCTTGTCTATGCCAAGCCTGAAATGACGCCCAAAGAACGTAACCAGCTATGGTTATCGCTTTCTGCCAAGTACCGCCCATGGCTTGGCATGGCAGAAATTCCATTTTGGGCCCAAGGCCGTGGCTGGCAAGAGGACGACCATATTTTCCAATGCCCATTTTTATATATTGATTACTGTCTGGCAGGCGTAGTGGCACTTAATATTTGGGCCTTGAGCCAAAAGGATTTTAAGGCTGCATGGTCAAAATACAATCAGTTTGTGGGCTTTGCAGGGACAAAGACTTTTGTGGATTTAGTAGCAGCTTGTGATTTGCCAAATCCATTTGAGCCGGATAGTTTGAGAGTTGTTGCGGATATGGTGCTTGAGTGGTTTGATGGGAGTGGCGCAATAAAATGAGCTAAAAAAGGGGCTGTAATGGCAAGCCCGAAAAAAACAAGACTTGCGCCTTCTCTCGTTTTTTCGGGCTTGCTGTTACAGCCCCGTAAACCGTTTTCATTAAAAGTGATGTTAGATTGCTACTCTATGGCCGCCGCAATGATGCGGCTATATCCGTAATCAACTCAAAATAATCTAGTAAATCTGGCTCTTGGAACCACTCGATGTACAGCCACATGTCATCACGCACCCAATATTGAATGGTTCCGTCTGTGTGATGTTCGGTAATTCGCAATCCGTTGTGTCCATCAATAAATTCAAAATCATTTATACGGTTGCCCATCAATGCGACCTCGTCAATAGAACTTGCCCACCATATCTCAGAAACGTACATGACAATCCGACCACTTGGAACATCCCCTACGAGAAAGACTGCACCGGGGCCATCCCAATCCATTTCATAAAACCAATTAGGGGGCATACTGATAACGAAAGGCGTACCTCCTAATGTAAAGCTATGGTCTACTAAGCCTGCCCTTACATTAGGGTCTGTACCACTGGCTGCGGGTGGTGTTTGCTGTGCTGATAAGTCACGTATAATGGGAAGTGTGATCAATACGTCAACTGCATTGCTAGCACCAAGAAACTCAGCAAATTCTATTTCATAAATTCCATCTCCTTCGTCTTGAAAGATTAAGAACGTCTCAAGCGTTGCACCTGGTCTAATTAATGTTAAAGCATCCACACCAAACTCACCAAATGCGATGCCAAGTGACAAGCCATCAGGTGCCCAAGCAGTTGCACTTATGGACATTAAAGAAGCATCAGCGCTGCTAATGTTCGTTATGGCAACAGGTATCTTTAGCCGACCTTGCCATAACTCGTCATCTGTAACCCAGCTATCTGCAAGTATAATTTCTAGTCCAAGATACTCGAACGTAGAGCCAAAAGTTACTTGTATGTTTTCACGCTGTTGTACTCCACCTGATTCACCGAATACTGTATTTATCA
>Ga0123355_10006613_pt1 | contig 17205 bp, 17 predicted proteins | sample TergutEmb28metaG_3_FD_89872 | JGI IMG/M metagenome (GOLD analysis project Ga0123355, IMG submission 89872) | Embiratermes neotenicus P1 segment gut microbial communities from Petit-Saut dam, French Guiana - Emb289 P1 | ecosystem: Host-associated > Arthropoda: Insects > Digestive system > Gut ...
CGAACAGCTACGTACGGTACTATGAGCCGCCGACCTCTGCGTCGCAACTACGCGAGCAGATTGAACTCGCGGTTTCGGACCGCATGAAACGTGCTGACCTGATTAGAAACGACGCGGCCATGATGCAGAACAACGCTCGCTGTCGTGTTTGCGGCATATGGCATTAATCGGACCGGACCTACTGCGGCTGCACCTGGAGCACTCAGCGTTGGTGCTTGAGGTCACGCTGTGGATTCTCGTACCCCTGCTTATCTTGGTTGGCGTGCTTTCGTGGCGACGAGTAAGCCGCAACAGTCTCTTTCACAAATACGATGTTGTCAGTTTGAACGTCCAGCTCGGCAATGTTGGCAGCGTGCAGTTGAAGCCCAACAATGAAGACATCCAAATCGCTCACCGGATTTGGACCGAACTGATGACGCGGAAGGCCGCCCAGCCGATTGACATAGAGCACGATGTAATCATCGAAATCTACAATTCGTGGTACGCGCTGTTTGGACGAATCCGACAGTTGATTTCGGACATCCCTGGCCACCTACTGCGCAAAGAAAAGAGCACGCAGGAATTGGTGCGAATCGCCACGCAGACACTAAACAACGGATTGCGACCGCATTTGACTCGTTGGCAAGCCCGATTCCGGTATTGGTACGAGCACTCTTCGGAGAAGATGCGTGAGAACTGTCCACAGGATTGCCAGAAACAATTTCCGCAATATGAGGAACTCATCGACGATATGACGACGGTTAACCAGCAGTTGATTCAGTATGCGGGGGAGCTGGAAAAGATTGTCAGGGGAACATCCGACTAACCAGAACCTGATATGTACATATGTACAGAGTATATTTAAATTGTGGATAAGAAGGGCTTGGTGATCGACCTTGAGGAGGCAGCACACGCGATGTTGGTGAACGAAGCACGAATTCGAGCGAACTATGCTCGAGACGCTCCGAACCTTCCGCTGGAGCGGCAAGACGCGACAGTTCTCGCCGCTCCAACAATCGAGGATGTTCCTGAGTTCTACTTGGTCCACAGCCGAGCGTCATATCAAGTGTGGATTCCCGGTGTCGGCGGTCAACCTCGTCAGGTTCGGCCCGCACCCGGCCTCATCAAAGCGGGATATGCGGATCCCGAATCCGTTCGCTCCGGCCAATTGCAATACGCCGAGAGTACGCTTCGAGGCGAGTACCCTATTCTGCTGTTACCTGTGCCTCATTCTTTCGGGTCACCACTGCGTGCCGTGCGCGTCTTCAATCGTCGACACTCCTGGCATTCGCCCATCTTTCGAGGCGACGACATATTTGGCGACAACCTCCCGAACTCCTTATACGTGGATCGAGGACCTAAGGCAGGGGAAGCGCGGTTACTTCCTAACCGGACTCCCGAATGCCTCGGAGTTGTGGGAGATTATTTCAAGCGAGGCCGATCCGGTTGATCGCTGCATCTTCGTGCTTTCTCCAGTCAAATTGCCCCACGGTCTGCCGATGCCGGATTTCTCGAAGATCGCCGATTCTGCGGTGCGGGCAGAGGCATTACTCCATTGGCAAAACCTGGAGCAGGCGGTTGTTACGCATAATGCCTACGCGATTGTAAACTCCGCAGCATCTCTGTCCGAGGCGCTGCTATACGCCTTCCTCGGCTCGCGCGGCAATACAAGAGAAAATCTCGGTGAAATGCTTGAACGGTTGAAGAAGGAACTGGACAAAAACAGCAGCGCCTTCTCGTCGATCAGTTACCACTTCATGCAAGCCGTCCGAATTATGCATCAGTCAACGCAGCATCCGGGCCGTGTGATCACAAATGGCCGGCCTGTTAGGCCTGGGCTGGCGCTAACGATCACCGAAGGGGTGATCGAAGTTCTCACTTCTCTCTCAATTGTTCAGTAAACCCGTCCCGATTTTGGAGAAGAGCTGAACCGAGGCAGAACGGCATCAATTGCCATTTTTATGATTTTTATGCTCCTCCTCCCTACTTGACCCGTGCCTACCAAAATGTCGCTCGACTGCTCGACTTCCCGACTTACCACTTTAATCACTGTTGTCGCCGCCGCGGGGAAGGTCAGGATCGACGCATGGATCAGCGCCGCGAAAATTACTGAAGGCAGAGTCTTCCGGCCGTTGAATAAGGGCGACCGGGTGACAGGCGAATTCATCACCCGACGAGAAAGCCATCTAGCAGCTGGTTGGCTGGTTGTCCACTACGCCCGCGACACCTCCCTCGGGAAACTGGCGCCTCATGACCTTCGTCGCAGCAGCGCGAAACTCTGCCGCAAGGCTGGCGGGGAGGTTTAACAAATTCAGTTGCTGCTCGGGCACGCGTCCATTCAGACGACAGAGCGCTATCGGGACGGATCAGAACTTGTCGGTCAACGACGGATTAGGCCTCGAGATGGATTGAAAAGCCGTGGTTCCCACGAAGCTGAAATCAGGAATCCTAGGGACCAAACGATGTTCAATTTATCATGCCGCTGGTAGTGCGGCCTGCGGCGTGAAGAGTTGGTCTTGCTGGATACCGAGAACGTTCAATACGCGATGACCGGTGAGTTATTCCTCATTTGGTGGGGAAAAGGAAACGGGTTCGCCTGGTGCCGGTTCCGCCATGGGTGAAAGAACGAAAGAACGTCTCGATGCGTGGACCACAAGCGCAGAGATTCGAGAGAGAAGAATCTTTCGAGAAGTAAACAAGAAGGAACGGTTGCTGCGGGAGAATCGCTGAGCGCAACCGCGGTTCGGAAAATCGTGTTGCACTACGCGCGCAAGGCCGGCATTCGAGAGCTCACGCCCCACGATTTGAGAGGCGAAATTGTGCCGGCGTGCTGGTGGTGACCTGGAACAAATTCAGTTCTTGCTTGGTCACTCTTCGATTCAGACGACCGAGAAGTACCCGGGCGGCGAGCAGGAAATCAAGAAAGCAGTGAATGCCCGATTGTTCCGAAGGGCAAAACTCTAACGCTCAAGCGTTCTTTAGGCGCCCCGATGGCGCGTTTGTGGCGGCGCTTTCGTTGCTTTCTTCGACCTCTTCTCCTTCCCCATCTTCTCCCGCTCCGCCTTAATCCTCGCGAGCAAAACCGAAGCGGGCTCGTACTCCCGCCCATCTCGCCGGGCGAGCTCCGCTTCGGTGGGGACCAATTCCCCGCGGAATGCTTTTCCTAAAATTGCTTGGGTCAAAGTTTCTGCGCGGACACTCGCCGCCGTCACCCGTTTTTCAACAGCGTCGGTGAGTTTGAAGAGAGCCTCGACCCGACGAACAATTTCATGCTGTTCTTCAAGTGGGGGTACTGGGAAGGTTATAGACGAAAGGATTTGTTGATTAAGGAAATCACGAGTACTACCGCCACACAATTGGCGTACTTGATCCAAGACGAACGGGCCTCCGTTGAACAGGTAACAGAAAAATTGCGGAATCAAAGCGTCCGGCCGAAGAACCACTCGCATGATGTTTGTCGAAATACGTGCCTCGCCTAGACCAGGAGGCACTTCGCAAACTTCACCCACTGTTCCCGATCTGGAAACGAGTATGTCGCCTGGTCGCGCATCGAATTCGGACAGTTCCTCCGCCTTTGAGGGTGAAATATGAATCTTGCTACCTTCGACAAAGCGCATCTCGCGAATGTTTTCGATTCCAAGGACAGGGACACCGGTAGATTGATGCTCGCTTTTTTTAAGGGAACTACCAAATGGCCCGGTTTTCATACCCTTACGTTTGAGCGAAAGTAGCAGTTCAATTCCAAGCAAGCACCAAGTCCCTGGTAATTCAGGAACCGCGTCTGGAAGCGGAGGATTTGAAGGCTCAACATAATCCGCCCTTAAATGTTGTTTGCCAAACTTGTCACCCTGCTTGGGCTTTTGGAATCTCTTCCACTCGGCTTGGCGAACTTGCCGAATTTGTTCTTCGAGCGGGGTTGCTGTTTGAGCGATTCGACTCTGCTGCCTCCAATGCTCCGTTAGTTTTCCCGAACACGCCGCCGCGAGTACCGCCTGGCGAAAGTGTTTGAGAATTGCGAGTGCGTTCGCAACTCGGAGCCTCACCGAGCTTAGGCTGTGAGTCGCTGACTGGAGCGCACAAGCAATTCGCGCTTGTTCCGTCAAAGGAGCCAGGGGAACCGCGAGCTCTTTCAGTTTCGAGGCGTTAACATTCGGGACGGCGATGCCCGCAGTTTGTTCAGCAATGGCAGACCAGTATTTAGGCGACTTCAAGAAAAATGCCAAGAACCGCGCGTCAATTTGTGGGCGAAAGCGAATCAGATAGGAGGCGAAAACCGCTGGCGGCGGTACATCGGAGACAAGATAGCTGATTCCGACAGACCCCGCCCGAGAAACAAGTATGTCTCCTATCTGTATCAAGTATTTGTTTGAATCCTCGGGCTCTTCATCGCAGCACGGTACTAAACTCCAGTCCACCGCTTCCTTTGAGATGTCTGATGTTCGCAAGAGCTTTAGTCGGCCTTGATCTCGGTTCGCGCTTGTTGTCCAGCCGTACTGCGGCGCGGAGCAAACATCACCTAGACTCGCCCAACACCATCCTTCGCACAATCCATCGGCGCCCCTGTCAACCTCTTCCATTTTCATGTTCGGCGCGGTGCTCATGCTTTTTTGCCTACTGCCGCTAGATCGGTAGCTTGACCGTTTCCATTCCCGCTTGACTCCAACATCGTCACGATCTGATTCAATCCCTCAACTGCGGCTTCAAGCTCCGCAATCGCTTCTGCAGTGAGTTCCTGGGGCTCCACATCCGGATCGAACTCATCGACCGACTCGTCCTTTAGCCACTTAAGCCCATCCATCTTGTAATCCCGGGCCTTTACTTCCTCGATGGTGAACGACCGCCAGCGGTCCTCCTTCGAGTCTTCGGCCTTGCGCCACGACTTCGCGTTCGGGTCTTTGCCGAAGCACTTCTCGAATTCCGCGAAGTGCTGGGGACTGAGCGGTCGGTCTTTCTTTGTGATCCGTGGCACGTTTGTGCGCGCGTCGTATACCCACACCGTTTGCGTGGGATAGCCTTTGTGGAAAAAAACCACGTTCGTTTTCGTGCCGGGGCTGTACGGGCTGAATGTGCCGCCCGGCAGGCGCAAGACCGTGTGCAAATCGAAGTGCTGGGTCAAAATCTTGAACACATCGCCAGCCTCGTCCGCGAATAAGCAGTTATCCGGCACCACCACCGCAGCGCGCCCACCCGGTTTCAAGATCGTCATCACGTGCTGCAAGAAATTCAGCTGCTTGTTCGAAGTCTCGATGGTGAAATCGTCTCGGTCGGGGGCTTGGTTCGCGCCTTTTATCCCGAACGGGGGATTCGTGAGCACCACGTCAAACCGGGTGGAATTGGGCGCTTCGTAGATAGAATCGGCGCGCGTGATCGTGGGCTCCAGGCCATGCAGGTATAAATTCATGAGAGCAAGGCGACGAGGGCGCGGCACCAGTTCCTGGCCGTAATAGGTGCCTTTCTTGACGCGCCGTGCGAGCTCCCGGTCCATGGCGCCGCCCTTCGTAGCATCGAGCAACCACTCATAGGAAGACACCAAGAACCCCCCCGTGCCGCAGGCAGGATCGCAGATCGTGAATTCTTTGTGCCCTCTAGGATCTGGCTTTACGCAACGTACGATCGACTGGATGAGGATGCGCGGCGTGAAGTATTGGCCCGCACCCTTCTTGCCCTCGCTGGCGGCTTTTTCAAGCAAGCCCTCGAATGCGGCCGCCTTCACGTCGACGTTGAGCGTCGTCCACTCCGTCTCGTCGATCAATCCGATAAGGGTCTTCAAGTTTACCGGATTGGTAAACCGGGAGAGTGCTCCGGAGAAAATGTCGCCGAGGAGCCCTTTTTGCTTGCCGAGCGCCTGCAATACCGCGACGTAGTGCTCCGTCAACGCAATACCTGATTTCTCTTCAAGGACCGGCCAGGAAGAGTTGATCGTTATCTCCTGTCCATCTTCCGCCCGGTATTTCGTCCGGCTTAGGTCGATGCCTTTCTCGTTCGCCATCTTGAGAAAAAGGAGATAGGTTAGCTGCTCGATGTAGTCGCCATAATCCACGCCGTCATGACGCAGCGTGTGGCAGAAGCTCCAAAGTTTCTGTACAACGTCGGTCATAATGCGATTGCCTCATTGAATCCATGGATAAGCTGCGGCAGTTGCGCGCCGAACACCTTGCGCGCCCGGCCAAGACCCCCGACTTGCACGAAGATTGGGAAGAAGTCGAGGTCGTCCTCCTCGATGGAGAGGTTCTCGACAAGGTGTGCTCGGATCTTGTCGAGCCACTGTTGTTGCTCCGGAGTGAAGGTTTTTCTAGCGGTCATGCGCTCGAACGCACGTTCCACGCGCTCGGGCGCCGTATACAGCTTATTTTCATGGTCGCTGGCATGCTTCACCATGGAAATGATATCCACAAGCGCCTTGTGATAGTGAATTTGGTGCGCTTTTTGTAAGTACTCGATGGTGAAGTGCTGGGGCGCCAACTTGAGTTTCTCAACCAATTCCGAAAGCGCTTGGGTGCTCCATTGCTCCGGGCTCCTCTGAAGGATGCGGATCGCCTCGATGTGCTCCGGATTCTCGTCCACGAACCTGGCGAACGCGTTGAGGTAATCTTCCGGCTTGTATTCCTTGCCGTCCCGTCCGCGTACGAGCCACGACGAGCTTACGGTGTCCATCGCGCCGTATGCTTCCAGGAACACGCGAGCCTTCCGCTGGTAATTGACCAAGAGATCCTGAAAACCAGAATTTCGCAGCAGCTTCATTGTTCCGTTGAAATCCCGCTTCAATTCTGTGACCAGGTTCTTCGCGAACCCGCCGACATCCCCGTCGGTCACAAAGGTCGCAAACTCTTCTCGCGCCTTGCCCGACATTTCCTTTTCAATGCGCTGTAGGCGCTTCACCAGGCACCGGGCGTTGTAGTCGCGGTCCCGGTTTTGCCAAATCTCTTCGACGACCTCGGCAACTGTCCGCGACTCGCGCTCCACCGGCTCCGCAGTGATGTCGGTGGCTTCACGAAAATACTTGATGAGCGTGCCATCAAAGCAGTCGAACACCGTAAAATGCGACTTGTCCGGAAACTTGTCGCCCTTTCGAGTACCGCGGCCGAGCATCTGCTCGAAGAGGATGCGCGACTTTACCGGCCGCAAGAACACGATGAATTCGAGGTCGGGGATATCGACGCCGGTTGAAAGCATGTCCACGGTAACTACCACAGCAGGATGGGGGAGGTTACGGAACTCGCGGATGCGTTGCAGGGGCCGGTCAACGGTTTTAGAGCCCGTAATTTTTTGTACAAACGCGTCCCCCCGCCCGAACACGTCCCGGCCGATATTGACGAGCCGATCCGCGTGGGAAGTGTGCGGAATGTCGTTCACTGCGAAAATCAGAGTCTTCGGGAACCTGCCATAGCGTGCCTCGTGATCCACTGCATATTTCTTGATTTCCTCCAGCACCTTGCGATTTGCGTCAGGCGCAGTGACTTTTTTCTCAACCTCTGTTGCATCGAATTGCCGCTCGTCTTCTAGCAAATCGAGCTGCTTGAGCCCCGAAGTCTGGTCGACGTAGGCGACCTCCTCGCCCTCTTTCAGGAAGACGCCGTTCATGCGGATGTCCGAATGGACCGACACCACGTCGTAGTCGACCAGGTGCCCTTCGCGCACCACCCGTTCGTACTCGTAACGGTAGACTATATCTTTGAAATATGTCGTCGTGTGCGAGGCCGGGGTCGCGGTGAGCCCTATTTTGATCGCATCGAAATGCTCCAGCGTCTTGCGCCAAATCGCGAACTGCTTCGCCGTGTACCCGCGATGGCATTCATCGGCCACAACGAGGTCGAACGCGTGAATGGGGATGTTCTTTAACTCCTCCGCATCCTCTTCCGCCGCCTCTTCCTCATCGCCAAGCACGGTCTCGCGCCCGAACAGATTGATGGCCATACGTTGGATTGTGCAGACGTACACGAAGGCGTCGCCCGGTTTCGGCTGCGTAAGAAACTTGTTGGGCAGAAGCGTTGGATCGAACTTCTCGTCTTCCCCGAAGTCCTCGCGTTGGAAGCGCTGGCTATAGACCTGGTAAATCTGGTTAAACTTGAGCCCCGGCTCCGGCTCGAAGGAGGCGAATGTCCGTACCGCTTGAGCGGCGAGCGCCCGCCGGTCGACGAGGAAGAGAATACGCTTTGCCACTCCCGACTTCATCAGCCGGTGGATTTCGTTCACCATCATGAACGTCTTGCCCGTACCCGTTGCCATCGCAATCAGCATGTGTCGCTTCCGCTCGCGAATTGCGTCCTCCGTGGCCGTGTTCGCTTCACCCTGGTACGGTCGCGCGAGAATCTTCGAATGATCATTGGGCAGAATGGACACCCGAGCCAACGCCGCGTCGACATCTCGGGACAGGAATTCCCACAACGCGTCAGGCGTGTGGAAGCCCGTGATTTCCCGCGACCGGTTGAGTTCGTGCCGGATATCGTGGTACCAAATCACCTCACCGTTGGTGGAATAGAGGAACGGCACCCGAAAACCCCGAAAGTCATAAGGCGACACGAAAAGCCCGCGCGAATACCGCTCCGCCTGCGAAAGCACGTTTTGCGGGCCGAGAGACAGTTTCTTCGCCTCGACAACGCCCAAAATCTCGCCGCGCACGCAGAGCGCATAGTCCGCGGGGCCTGCCTCTGTCGGATATTCCTCGATCGCGTACCGGTCGAGGGAACCAAGGCTTTTCCCTGCGTCGAAACGGGCGACTTTCCATCCGGCATCTCGCAGCCGGCCGTCAACGAGCTCTTTGCGCGTGACGAACTCGGATTTGGAGGCAGAGGTCTTGAACATGATTTGGATAAGGAATTACAAACGGGGAAGAGTCTGATCCAAAACCGCTAGTCGGCTCTCCTCTATTTGTGCTCGCGCCCTGTTATTTTCTTCTTGCGGGCTCGCCCCGAAGCTTTCCCTGCCTTGCTGGCGATCGCGCGCCGTTCTTCCGCACTCAGCGCCTTTGCTCGCGCCCGCCCTCCGCGGCGCCCCATTTCTTTGGAATCCATGAATCGAATAGGGTGCCGAACTTGACGCTAAGATGTCAATAAGGCGATTCCCTTAGCGAACGGGCTCAGCATCTACCCCGGCAGGCGCTGCTGCCAAGCCCGGCTTCGCCTCAGCTGGGCTGGAGCTTGCGTCGGGCACGCCAGGCTTTCATATAGGCGGCTTTGCTCTTGAGGCTAGCCAGCCGGCGATGGGGCAGAGCGTCCGCGCGTTTTTCAAGTTCTTTAGCTTGCGCTCGGCGGTCCTGTCTCCCTCCCACCAGGGTGCGCGCGATGATGAAGGGGATACCTTGGCGATAGAACGCTTCCGGCAGCCGCGCGCCCGACGTTCCGTTGGCGTGCTTGCGGATCCGCTGCTGATGCTCGTCTCACATGCCCTGCGAATATCCGAGGTGTGCGAACTGCAGGCTGTTGAAACAGGAGGTGAAACAAATAGATCAGACCTGGTCTCCCATGGCCAGTACGCTAGGTGCTACGGCAGGGCGGCGACAAACTGTCTACGGCGCTACGGCGCCAGACCTCGACCCTACAACCGAGGTCCAAGGCTTGAGGGCCCGAGAGCGCCGGTTCCCTTGAGACCAATCGTTGGTCACCTGATCATTGGAGTCCCACCGATGGGACCGTTAACCGGCTAAAATCGAGACCAGGGCAGGGCGGGGGCTACACGGCAAGGCGACCAAACATGAAATTAATAAAATCGGGAATCTACATGATACGATACCGTGCCCCATTATTGGCACTTCGGCTACCGACCCAGCCCGCTTGCCCTGGTCTCCTATTAGGCGGCCCGAACGCGAGACAGCCCAATTAGGACTAGCTCGATAGCGCGCTCGATGATAGGTGTGTGGAACAACTCGTTGTTTTCAGCGATTGTAAGATGATTTCTTTCGGCGATTCTTTGCGTTCCCGTGTCCACAAACTCACGCCAAACGGCAACTCGGTCTACAACCCGATCCTTGCGGGTGGCAACATTAGTCTCTGTCACTGGAGGCTGTTGATACAAATGCTGAGTCTGAGTTGGGCCACAGAAATCGGGGGGTATCTCCCTGCCTTCAATAGCCCCGACTACTTGTTCGCTTGCTCCTCCCAAAACGCTGGCGACATATAGGGGTTTGTTGCCTTGAAGGGCAAGCAACGCCTCTTCAATGACTCCCGGATAGCGGCCTTGTGATCCCGAGCGCCGGCCACCAATGCATAGTCTCACATCACACGCATCGTTTAGTTTGTGACGCAGAAGAGTCAGACCCCGCGCGCGGAGGTAGGCGTATATCGGGGAGTTAGGGGCTGCCTGGGCTTCAGTGTCGAATTGTCGCAACTCCTCAGGCAAGCCCGCGGTTTCAACTCTGAGGGTTGTGCGCAACTGCTCTCGTTGCGGCTCTGGGAGACGCGGAACGTCGGGCCATGGAAGTATATTCCGCAGACGCGGCTGCAACTCGGCCCCTGCGGCTTCAGGCGAAAGCGGTATCGGTGGCTGCATTTGTAAAGCGAAACCGTGGACCGCTTCCATCACGCCATCTTCACGCCAATCATGGCCAAAAACGATCCCGGCGCCCTGGCCAAACAGAGCTGCGACAAACTGAAGCATAACCCGATTCACTTGCCATGAGGGGAAGCCGTGCTTAGCGCTATCGTCGCTTTCGGAAATTGAAAGGTTCACCACTAGGCCGGCGAGAGCGCGGTCTACCGTAGTCATCGGGTGCCTCCCGCCCTTGCCAAGAGTGTGTTCGGAGTCGTCAACAGCGTGCCGGGCGGCGCGTATGATTCCACGAGAGCGTGTGCCGCCTCATAGGGGCCAGTCCGCAATGGGGGATCGGGATACAGAATCATTCGGGGTGTTGCGGGAAGAGTTTGTGAGTCTGTTAGGGATTTGCAAACCCTCAAGAGGGCAGACATGCTCGGAGGAAATGAAAACGCCCGTAGTTCGATTGGTATGGGTAAAGTGCCGTTTACTTTCATTTCCTCGACGCGGCGGGAGAAGTACAAAAAGCGTAACCCTTCCCTTAGCGCTAAAAAGAGAATCCGCAACAGATTGCCATCTGGAATACGTACGGTCGGAACACGGTCGAATGGCAATACACCGGCTGCGTGGTTTAGATTCGTGCGCGCTTCGACAAGTACCGCCGGCGTAGCGTATTCGTCGGCCCAAAGGACTTCCTGTTTGCACCAGTGACGGCCGTCATAGCCCTCGGTGCGCAAAATGATAATGAGTGAAGACCCGACCCCACGCTCCAGTTCACGTTGCCAGTTACGTCCTGGTGGCAGGTCATCGGCGTCGTAAAAGTCCTGAAGCCAGTCGAGAGTCTTAATCTGGTGCTTCAGAGCGTGCGCTAAGGGAAGACCATCCATTTTCGCGTGGCTGATGAAAAGGCGCAAGTGACCAGGCCGGTGCCCATCGAAAGCGGGAAGAGCCTGAGCAAGAAGAATTCTGCATTCATGAAGTATGCGCAACGCCAGCAGCACCGGTCGTATCTCATACTCTCCCAAGCCGTAAGCTGGCAACAACTGCAACGATTCAAGCTCGTGGCGCTTCTGGGTGAAGGTGCGGCTGCTACGCTCATCCATAGCGACGGCGAGTATGCCGTGTCTTTCGTGAGATACATCGACGTGGTTCCAGCATTGCACCAGCCAATCCCAGAACGACGTGGGGCTCCTTTCGGCCAGCTCTCGATCAATAAACACAACGACCAGCGTATGGCAGAAGGCGTCGAGAGTATCAGGGGCCGGCCGGGGCGGCGTATCGGTGAAAACTTCCAATTGGATTCCGAGATCCTCACCCGTCGCCAGATATTCCCCAGCCTCCTTTCCCCCCTGAAAGGCGCGGACTACCGCATTCTCGTACCGTGTCACGTCCTGGTCATCGAGATGTTTGATCAATAGGATCTGCAATGGCGCGGCTGCGAGCATGTCGATTTTTACACCATTGGTCTACCTTGAATTCAACATCAAAATAAGCTTCACGTGGACGTCAGGCAACGGCACAACGCCGCACCCGTGAGCCCGGTTGCATCACAATAACGTCATCTGCTTCGCCTTGAGTTTTATGTCGTATACGCACCGAACCTGCTGGATGAACTCGCTTTGTCCACCATAGCTGGGATGCCTGACCTGGACCACGGAGCCGATTCCTGCGATTTTCAGGGCGGATTTTGTCGCGTCGTTGCCTATTGCCACCAGACGCCTGGGCCGAAGCATTGCAATCAACTGAGCGAGCACTTCCTCGCCGATTAACCGCTCAGCCCGGCGATGGGGCCTGTTTGTAAACGGTTTGTCTTGCTCGTGCGGATGCAGCGGGAAGACATTCCAGAGAAAAACATGCGCGGTCACGGATGCCAGCATGCTCCAGATGACAGCGGCGGTCCGTTCTGCAACCATTGAACCTGCAGTCGCCCGTTGCACCGAGACGTTCCAGCGGGTTGCGTGGATGGACAAATGAACATCATCGGTCAGCGCAAGTCCGGTACGGCGTCCTCCCCTATGGCCGAGATCCCTGCCAATCCACAACGCGTCAATTTCATGGGTCATCGCTGCTTCCAGCATGCCCAGCAGAGCTTTCGTTCGCCGCTCCGCAGCATCGTTGAGGTCATGCACTTCGCATCGATCCGCGTAAGGATTGAAGGCGTTTTCGAATTTCAGGCTTTTGAGAGACGCAACAAATTGAGCAGGCCTCATGTGTTTGTCCCCTCGCCAAGTGGCTGGTATTCCACTTTGCGCGCAAGGCGATCACAAACGACTACGCCGCCGTTGTTCTTCTTCACGTGCCGAAACACTTCATACCCCTTAAGTATCGCGATTTCCCACAAGCTTAGAGGGCAGTCTTCGACTTCGTAGCCCGCCACGAATTGTTGTATCGTCTTAAGAAGGTCGAAGGAAACACCAGTCTGACCCTCAAAGTAGTTAAGCTCTTTGGCGCGTGAAAATAACCAGGCTGTTAATCCTTCTTCAACCACGATTGCGCGGCCTCCGTCTTGGGCCTCGTCCACCTTCGGGTCATCCTTGCGCTTGTGCTTAATCAATGCGCGGAAGGTCGGCGACCAGTGCAATATGGCCGCGTGTGCGAAATGAAATACGTCATGAAAACGATAGCCGTCGGGATCGTGCATGTTGTCGGTCAGCGGGTCGCCAATGAAAACCCCATTCATGCGCAGGTGGCTGCGGGCGGCTTTCCCTCGCTGATCGATTGTAATCTCGAAATGATGAGGAAGGCGCTGGTCTTCGGGAAAGCTATCATCGAACGTAGGTAGGTGGGCGGCGTCTGGCGGGACGAAACGGCCTCTGGTCTTGGCTATGTTCATCCGGATGACCTCAGCGAAGGCAACCTTTGCCGCCTTGAGTGCCTCGAGATATGCCTTGGCAAAAGCCGTGAGGACGCCTTTCCCGTCATTGTCGGCATTCCGAAAAACAAATAGGCTTGACGTTGCCTGTCCGAGCAGCAAGAGCGCCGGATCAAGCTCTGGGACGGCAAGTGGCGTGGCAATGTGGGAAAAAGGACCGTCAGCGAGGTTGTTTGCCGCTATCATCGTGGAGTAGTCGTTTCCAGTCGCCGCGGCCGCCAGGACTTCGTCCATGCGGATGCCAAGCCTCCGGCATAGCGCGGTGAAATACCAGAGCACATCTCCGAATTCTTCCTCCACCGCGCGCCGGTAGCCTGAATATGCCTCCTTCTCACGGTGGAACTTCTTGGCGGTGGCCATGATGCTGCCCACCTCGCCGAATAGGCCTAGAAGGATCGGCTGCAGGTCGCCCGCCGGCAACTTGTCCGTAGGTTCCACTTGGCTCATGTACTCGGCGAGAAGAATCGAACTGTGCTGGGTTGTAATGCCTTTTCGCTGATTCATTCCGGACTCCGCCAATCGAGTGGCTCGCCGCAATACCCTGTCTCGCCTAGCGAGCGAATCCAGGCGACCACTTCTTCCACCATTTTTTTCGGGAACCGATTCTTATGGCCGAATACCGCGCAGACGTTTTCATGTGTTGGACCCCAGTTTAGGAACCGTTGGGGTATTCGCGGGCCGGAACGCCCAAAATACGCGAAGTCTTCGCTGAAGAGAATCCGGTTCGTTCCCGTGTCTTTCGTGATGTTCTTGTGGTTCGGGCTGCCGTCGTTGAGACTGTGGTGGGAGTTGGACTGGCCCCATCGGCCCGTGGTAGGGCTGCGGGAATAGATATTGTCACCGTAAGCCTGTTTCCTGCTCCCACGGAGGTTGGGCTTCTTCGTTTGAAAGCGTGGATCAGCCCAGTATTCCTCAAATTTCATGGCTCCGTTGACGCGCATCGCGTAGACAAGATGTTTTTCACGGCCGTTCGTTTTTGAGCCCGTTCCTATCACCCAGTCACCAATCGCCACCGTTCGCCGGATGACGGGCTTGCAGGTTGCCAGTGTGCAAACACCAAAAAACGGGTTCGGCGCAAACCCATAGTCCCGCGCGACAACATAGGAGTGGAGCCGCATCCTACGAGCAGCCGAACCGTTTGATTCGGCGCTCCTCGCGAAGCTCGCCCGACGGCAGGCGCCATTCATTCAGTTTTCCTGTGATTGCATCTATAATCCCGTTACTCTGCCACCCCCGCATGTCGTCGGCGAGATCTTTCAGTGCTTCCGGGATGTCGCAGTCGTGCTCGCCGTGCGCGTATACGCCGACAATCCTTTTCCCCAGCTTCGCGGCGTACTCAATTTCCCAGTTGACCCATTCGCTGTCCTTCGTCTTGGGGGTGATGTAGACCACGAGTACGCTTGCCCATTGGATCTGTGGGGCGAGGATTTTCGACTTGATATAGTCTGCATCCTTGGCGTCGTTCGGATTGGTTTTATTGATGGACGAGTCGCGGACGGTTAGTCCGCCCTTTCCCACCAAATCCTTTAGTTTAGCGAGGCCATCGTCATCCTCGTGAACATGGCTAATAAATACGTTCTTGATTTCGTCTGCCATCGCGGCACTCTTCTTTCGACGGGCGCTTTAAAAATTGGCCGACAAAATTGGCCGGATAACGAGTTATTTTAGCGAGTAATATTCATTTACACTTCATAAGTTAGGTCATTTATTTCTGCGCCGACCCTATGGCGCGCATCACCTCGCGCGCGACGTCCTCAGTTGGCCTGTCTCGGCCATCTATCCATTGGCGATTGCGTAGAATATCCGGGAGCTGCTCCGCTTTCACGTCTCCAGACAGCATGACCGGGATGATTTTCTTCTCCAACGCCTCTGCTGCACCAATTTCGAACTGCACCCACTGACTCTGTAACGCGCGTTGTGATAGGAGCACAATCACGGCAACTGAGCTTTTTAGGGCCTCCCGCACGGCAGACGATATGGCCTCTCCGGTTGCGAGATCGGCACTGTCGAGCCAACCGACGACGCTTTTTTCATGAAGCGCGTTCACCAAGCTTTGAGCATCCTTGGCATCGTCAAACGCGTATGAGATGAACACCTTAGGCATGTTTTGCTCCATTTATTCGGCTGCCGATTTCGGTGAAGTACCGCTCGATATCGTTGAGCTGCACAACATTGATATCCTCTAGCATGCCCTTGCCCTGGCCGCTCTCTTCCAAATCCAGCAGTTCCATGCCATAGAAAACCGCAACGACTGGCTTGCTCTGGCCCCAGGCGGCACCCATTTCAATCCACACCCATGAACGCTTAGCTGACCATGGAGTAAAAAGAGCCACAACCTCGTCGCTGACCGCGATCTCCTTGTGAATAATCTGCTTGAAGTTCGCGCCCTTTGGAATGTTTGTTTCGTCCAGAAAAGTTTCCGCGCCGAGACCGCTGATGCACTTTGCGATCTGCGACGCGATCCAACGATCATCGCTGCCGTGCGAGACAAAGACTCGATATGGAGTCACAGCCTTCAATTCATTCATCACTCCGCTTCCCGTCGCTCAAGAAGGAGATGTTAATATTACATACCCTTACCTATCGTGGGTCCTGTCGGTTTGAGCTGGTACTCGCTCTCCGAGTAGAAGAGAACTGCCTGGACTGTAGGTCTTCCTTGGCCCTGTCCGCCATCTCCAGCTTCGTGCGCGTGTAGGTCAACCTTGTTCCAGTCAGCTCCCCTCACGGACCCCGCGTGCAGATTTCCCGCAGCGGGTTCTTCAGGCGCGACTCCTCGCATTCGCCCAGGCGTGGGTGATTCGAGGTGGCAACAGCGGATACTGTCGTAGGATTTCCTTGTATCGGTGCCACGTCAGCGTGCGCCCACGTGTGCGGCGATTTAACCATTCCCGGCCTGATACGCCGAACTCGCCGATAGAGCTGCCAGATGCTACGGTAGTTCGTCGGTGGTCCGTAGTATTGGCAATGGCCGCGGAGCTTGGCGTTGAGGGTTTTCTGCTGCTCTGTCACAGGGTCGTGTCGGTGCTCATTGAATTCACTGATTCCACAGGATTTACGCTATTCCTTAATGACTACAATTATTCCTTAACGCAATCACGACACACTGCGTTTCGACCCGCGATTTCGAAGCTACCGCCGATGGCCCATTCTGGTCCGGTAGCGTATGCAGAACGCACCCGACCACCCACCCCCAGAGTCGCGCCAACCTGCTCAGCTTCCAGCCCGTCGCATTGTACTGAATAAGGAAGAATTTACTCATTAAGAAATAACGACAGCGCGGGAGCGTATTACCGCTGACGGCCGGCGCGGACTTTCTGCTCGAGCGTCATATTATCCGCGAAGTACGGCGCGCTGTCCTTGCTTTTCCGGGCCGTGATGAGTAAAACGGACCGCAATGCGGCGGATGTCTCTGGAATCTTAGGAAATCGAGAGTGGTCTCTGACTCCCATTAGCACCCTCCACAACGCGAATGCGGGGGAGCCAATGGCGAGAACCACCGATCTGTACTGGAAGTTCGTCACCGAAGCAATCCGCAGCAGAATGGGAGAGTCATTCCGTACTCCATGGGTAAGGCGCTTGGCGTGGCTCCATTTTTCGGACCAAATTGGCGCCGAGTTGGGGATGATGAGCGCGATAGATTTATCACCAGCCGGGCGGGTATATACTCACCGCTGCGAGATAGCGCAAACAGCTCTAGCATCATTCCTCTACGCCGCTTCGGACTTTTGGCGTCACGCCCACGTTTGACGGCGGCGGCAGCGGGTACATGGTTACCCCTCCGCGCCCGTTCGCTCCTTACTCGGTACGTAATGCTTCCATCGGGTCAACGGAGGCAGCCCGGCGAGCCGGGACGGAGGCTCCCACGAAAGCGGATAGGAGAAAGAGCG
>Ga0123355_10006614_pt1 | contig 17204 bp, 10 predicted proteins | sample TergutEmb28metaG_3_FD_89872 | JGI IMG/M metagenome (GOLD analysis project Ga0123355, IMG submission 89872) | Embiratermes neotenicus P1 segment gut microbial communities from Petit-Saut dam, French Guiana - Emb289 P1 | ecosystem: Host-associated > Arthropoda: Insects > Digestive system > Gut ...
AGTGGCACAAGTCGCTGTTTGTTCTCAGATAAATACAAAACACATAAATACAGTGTGGGCAGAACGTACAGTTGTTGAATGTTAAACTGTTGGTGCATCACGTAACCAGTAGGCTTTAAAAGGCTAATTCGCCTAGCGAGGATATATGAAGGCTACGAAGTTAAAATAATTATTTTGTTTACGGTTCCGTGCATCGCTGATCTATATTAATAACTGTCCAACGAGATTCAACACAAAACAGTCTATTTATTATTCTGCAAGTTCACTGTACATGTTTCGGGTGTCAACAACACCCATCATCAGAAGTATACAAAACTGTAACTACAGCTCCGGTACTGTGCAGCTATCTCCGTACAACGTGGCCAAGCTAGTCTGGCCACATTGGGGGGAGGCAGATGCACAAAAAATATGACCAGTACTGGAGGCAGTAGTTACAGTTTTGTGTACTCCTGATGATGGCCACTTTGGAGGGAAGTAGTTGCACAAAAAATATGACCAGTACCGGAGTACAGTTTTGTGTGCTCCTGATGATGGGTGTGGTTGAAACCCAAAACATGTAGAGTGAACTTGAAGAATAATAAATAGACAGCTTTCTGTTGCATCTCGTTGGACAGTTATTAATACATACAGTGTGTCCCATTCGCTACCGAACCCGGCATTTCTCTAATAATTATACCACTAATGAGGATATTGCAACGAAATTTGAAGCGTACTACAGACATTTCTCTTCATTTCTCACACAACGAAGGTACTTCTGTTCAAATTTCGTTGCAATATCTTCATTGGTGCTACAATTATTAAAGAAATGCCGGGTTCGGTAGCGAGTGGGACACACTGTATGTATTTCAAATAACTAGTCATGATTTTTCATTACTCTTGACTTGTTTTTGAAGTTATTAAGTGAAATTTAATCGGATTTTATAACAAATATATGTAGTCTTAAAAACACAGAATTAACTGACATGCTAATATTCAGAAGATCAACTCCTTATATGATATGTACACAAAGCTACTCTTACAGTGTTCTTTACTTTCCTCAAATTCTAGGAAAAGTTGTCTAAAAAAGACAGGATATTTTACTCTTTTTATGATTTTGCATGTCGGTCCCAGTGACCGCGCGGTGTAAGGAGTAGGTCTGCGGCCGCTCGTCTGCTGTGGTTGTGGATTCGAATCTCACCAGCGGCATGGACGTTTTTCTGTTGTGAGTGTTGTGTGTTGCCAGGTAGAGGTCTCTGTGACGAGCTTATCACTCGTCCAGAGCAGTCCTACCGACTGTGGTGCGTGTAGAAGCCTCATGAATGAGGAACCATACCCAATCACTAGTGTGACTGATCTTCAATAGGAAAATGTGTCGCTGGTTGCATTTCCTCCATACCATTCAATGTAGCCATCCCATTAGCCCATAGTGTGCTCTGTACCCTGATTGTTGATTTGAATAGAGAGAAAAAAATTGATTTTGTATATTCTCCAAAAGCGCAGTGCTCAAACGTTATGAAATCTAAGTATAGATTTCTTAGAATTGCGTCTTTACAAATGTTAGAGAAGGCTGTACTGAAAGGACCCTAATAGAACTCTCTCCATGAGACAGCGAACTTGAAATTTCTTGTCGGCCACCATAATATCTTCCTACGCGTATTTTCAAAATAACCGTACAATAAAAACCAGCAGGATGCACTTTTTACTTTCAATTTATTTCAATAATTACCCTCTACTTTAAAAGTAAATAGGGTGTCCTGTTGGTTCTTATTGTACGGATATATCACGATGCACGTTTAACAAAACATTAAATTTCCACATAAGTTACCCGAACAAAGTTGCCGCACCACACCCATTGCAGGAGAATAAGGATGTTCCGTCAGTCCCAACAACAGTACCGTCGCTTGACGTCATTGGAAACCGTTTTCCGGACACTGAAGGAATTGGGAAAATGTCAAGGAACCAGGGCCGAGTCTGTCTAATACTAGGTATACTTTATTGTTCTAATGTTTCCGAGTTGAGGTCGGGGAAAGAGAAGGATGGCGGTGGCAAGAGGCAACTAGAAGCAGGCGTGGAGAGGGCTCAAGTTCCATGTGTAGGCCAGATGTAATTAGATTACTTACAATACGTTCACTTATTCTGCGCCTCTGAGGGTTAGCGGCTGCCCAATGCGGGTAAACGGAGTGCAAAGTTTAAAGGGAAGGAGTAAATTTAGATAGATAAGGTTACAACAGGGGTATCAAAATGCATACTAAGTCTATGGAACATATGCAAACCACCACCAAAATAAATTGTAAAACTAAGAACCAAGTACGTCGTCGTGTGCACCTAAAATAAATAGTCAGCAATTCTATATTTAGCTTATGTTATTCCCCTATAAGCTGAGGATGTTTGAGAACAGAGTGTAGAGGAGAATACTTGGCGTAGGAGGGACGAGGTAACGGGGAAATGGAGGAGATTGCATAACGAGGAGCTAAATGATTTGTACTCCTCACCCAATATTGTGCGGGTGATAAAATCGAGAAGAATGAGAAGGACTGGGCATGTGGCGCGTATGGGTGAGGGGAATGGGTGTATAGGGTCTTGCTGGGGAAACCGGAGGGAAGGAGACCACTGGGGAGAACTAGACGTAGATGGGTGGATAATATGATGGATCTCCAAGAGGTGGGATGTGGGTATATGGACTGGATAGGGCTGGCCCAGGATAGAGACAGGTGGCGGATGCTTGTGAGTGCGGTAATGAACTTTCGGGTTCCGTGAAATGTGAGGAATTTTTTGACTAGCTCCAAACCAGTTAGCTTCTCAAGAAGGACTCTACAACGTTGAGTAAGTAAGTAAGTATTTCCATATAATGAAGTAACAACAAAATGGGAAGCGCCTGGAATTTATGTGTGCGATGCGAATAAAATATCACATGATTTCAAGTGACAGCGTTAACCATTACCTTACAGGGCTCACAATAAACACCACCTGCTAAAACATTACAAAGAGAGGCAATGTACGAGGGCTGTCCGGAAAGTACAGAGCCATTTTGAATATCTCGAGAACCGGTTGCGTGGCCTTGATGTAACTGGGCAGCCAGTCAGAGGAGACCCTACTGTGCATCCGTGAACCGTCACTCTCCCGTGGGGCTAGTCAATCGGCAGTGAAGTTGAGTGAGCTTGTGTACTGTGTGACCATCGCTTTTACAATGACCGAGCGAGCAGATCAGCTTCATCACGACAATGCGCCTGCCCATTTTACAGCTTTCGTGCAGGCTTTTTTGGCAAAGCATCACATCACCCAGGTCTGTCAGCCCCCACCCCCACCCCCTACAGCCCAGATTTGGCTCCCTGCGACTTCTGGCATTTCCCAAAGCTGTAATCGCCGTTGAAAGGGAGGAGATTTGTGAATACGACAGTCACGCACTACACAAGCTCAGATAACGGCCTCTCACTGCCGACTGACTAGCCCCCACGGAATAGTGACTCTTCACGGAAGTACAGTAAGGTCTCCTCTGATTGTCTGCCAAGTTACATCAAGGTCACGCGAACGAGTCTCGAGACATTCAAAATAGCTGAATAGTTTCCGGACAGCCCTCGTAAGTATAAGGCGAAATTCAGGCGCGTTCGCTTAGCCATTGTTGCCGTCGAAAAGCAACAAGTAAGGCGTATTCTAAGTATGTGTTTGTAGCCTTAGGTATCCAAAAGGGAAAAGCGCATGCGCCGTATTGTACGACACTGGTGACCTGTCTGGCTGTACATTAGTTCTCCACATTATCTCATAAACGTCACGATTTTCGATTCGAGTTATGATTTTCTCTAAAATTTCCGAGCGAAGAATTTATCATTTTCAAAACAATTCGGCGAGATCATCATCATCATCATCATCATCATCATCATCATCATCATATATGTCATGGAATCAGGCCACTTGTTGACCGGTTCCGGTCTCACGTATCCAGAAGTCTTTTCAAAGGTCTACCATGATTCCTCCTGCCAGTTGGGGAGTAGTATATCGCTACCCTGGGTAATCTATTTTGAGGCATTCTATTTATATGTTATATCCATCTTCTCTTGTATTCCAGTGATTTGCCCAAAATTGGTGTTATTTTTAACTCCTTTGCAATTTGTGCATTTGTTTTGTAATCTGTCCAAATCTGTCCTGCTGTTCTTCTCATGTATTTCATCTGTGCTGCTGTTATTCTTCTGAAGTCACTTGCTTTAATAGTCCAAGTTTCGCTGCCATATAACGAAACTGGAAGGGCTGGTGTATTGTGTAGTTTTATTCTTGCGTTCTTAAGGTCTTTTTGTGGTCTAAACACATTATTCAAAATACCTGTAATTTTTTTAAAAATTTCAAATTTCAGGGAGATATTGTCATAAATGTAAGGTGCCCGTTATTCTTGTCAGGTTTTTAAAGAAACTTGAATTCTCTCGACGCAGTTTCGAAAAATCCTCAAATACTGAATTTCACGAAAATCTGTCCAGTGGGAGACGAGTTGTTCCTTCCTGACAGACAGACGGACAGACAAGCAGATATGACTAACGAGCGTTAGAACTTCAACTTTTGTGCACAGTGTTCTGGTGTGTTCCAGCTGCCGTTCACGGTCGACGCCGATTACATGCCTAAGCAGACCTAAGAAGAACGGTCTTCGAATTTGTCTTCTGACATTGGCCAGTGGTTGCCGAAGTACTGAAGGATTGTAGTGGTTTCACCTTCGGGGTCAGGCAGTCAAATTATTACGTCGCTCGACTGTGGTCGTTAATCATTCAACAGAATACGCGGCAGTACTTTCCAGACCACAGCAATGGTCACTCTGTCACTATGTTGCGTGACAGTTCTGTTACCGAAGTATGCAAAAAGTCTCGAAACCAGACACGCATGTGAGACGGGTTATCCAGTAACTAAAATGTCAGAAGTCAATGTAACAGAATTCCAGGTTTTGTGTTGCAGGTTGAAGGATTTCTTATTGCTTTATCAAGAAGGACTATTACGAACTGACGCATTGGACAGAGTTTTGATAGGCACCACTGAATTCCTTGTACTATGGAGTAACCAGGTTTAATACACAGACAAATTACCTCATCCAAATCCCTTATGTTTAACCATACGCTCGAATGGTCATACTTCTTGCAAGTAAAGGTAAAGGTGAAGTGCACCCTTGTACAGGCACTGAGGCTCTGTACAGGCAGTACGACCCATAGGGGGAGTAGAGGTATAGCCCTACTCTTTTTTGACCACGGCACTAGAAGGGGGTGAGGGGTCAGCTTCACCCCCCGGCCGCTCTTTACTCCCGGGAAAGACCCGGTACACATTGTACAGGAGAGTGGGTGGGCTCCAGGGCCGGTCTGGACAGGTGCGGAAAATCTCGCCCCCACCGGGATTCGATACCCGGACCGTCCAGCCCGTAGTCAGTCGCTATACCGACTGAGGTACCCGGCCCACTGTACTAAGGAGTAACCAGTTTTAATCCGCCGACACATTATCTCACCCATATCCCTTATGGGTAAACATACCCTCGGATAGTCATACTTCGTGCAAGTAAATTTGTTAACAAGCACTTTGTTTCGCTTCCCCCTTAGTTATTTAAGTCCACACATTTGTAACTGCAAAACACATCGACACTAAAAACATCCTGCGTCTGAGAAGAACTTGTCAAGTTTTCGTACAAAGCTTAACTGAAATTTGTCCTTTTGCGACTAGACATATGTAACTCTAACACTACCACTGATTAGCACGTCGTAGCGTAATTCATAATGTTACCAACTGTGTAATTAAAAGACCACAATACCAACCTATATCAGACAATATTCCTATCTGTACCGCCACTTGCTACGTAGCCACTGAACGCATTCTGTCAGCTATACACACCAGCCTGTGTAACGTTACGAAATTCTGCATGTTGCCACAGAGTACATTAATATATTCTGTATAATTAACACAATATATTCCTATCACTACGGGTCGGGTAGCTCAGTCGGTATAGCGACTGACTACGGGCTGGACGGTTCGGGATCGAATCCCGGTAGGGACGAGATTTTCCGCCCGTCCAGACCGGCCCTGGGTTCCACCCAGCCTCCTGTAAAATGGGTACCGGGTTTTGATCGAGGATAGAGACGGCGGGGCGTGGGGCTGACCCCCACCCCTATCTAGACTGCCGAGGTCCTAGAAAGAGTAGAGCTATACCTCCACACACCCTAAGGGCCTTCGTGGCATATAAAACGGTGAAAACGTACCTACATATTCCGATCGCTTCATTTACAGCATTTGTCATCGACGAAATGTGTGTCCTTCAAACTGGGATTTTAGTTCCGTGCAACTGAAAATACTGACATAGCTATTTTCTTTCTATGGCTCGACAGCCTTAGTGGGTCTCTTCATTATCGATGTCTCGAGATCACCATCAGACACACCGCACTCGGTAGTACTCCTCTGGACAAGTGATTGGCACTTCGCATAGACCTCTACCTGACAACACGCAATACACAAACATCCATGCTTCCGGCTGGATTCGAACCCGCAATCCCAGCTAGCGAGTGTCCGAAGACCTACGCTTTAAATCGTGCGGCTTCTGTGATCGGCTAAGGCATAATAATAATAATAATAATAATAATCCATCCGTATGACCTAAGCCAACAATATGTAGACTTAGAAGCGCGTCGAATAAATGGCTGACAAACGCGGATTTTTTCGCCAAAACAGAGGGCTTTTTAACATCAATGCAGGATCAAGTCATACTAACAAGAAACTACACGAAATATATTTTGAAACAGCTACACACCGACGAGCTGTGCAGAAGATGTGGAAAAGAATCGGAGAAAATCCAACACATTAATGCAGCATGTGAGCAACTGGCACCTACCGAGTATGTAAAGAGACATGATGGACTGGCCAAAGTTATCCATCAGAAACTGGCAGAAACAGCCGAATTGATTAAAGATAAAAGTCCGTAATATAAGTGCACGCCAGCCAATGTACTGGAGAATGAAAATTTCAATTTGTACTGGAATCGCAGCATACTTACGGACAAAACAATAAATTTTAATCGACCTGACAAAACTTTTATGAATAAGAAAACCAAGAACACCTTTTTGATAAACATAGCTGTCCCAAATACACATAATCTCGCCAAAACAATAACCGACAAACAAAATAAGTACCAAGAAATGGCGAATGAAATATGTGCTGTGTGGAAGCAAAAGGCAGCACAAGTGTTCCCGATAGTAATATCATCTACGGGAGTAATTCCAAAGTCACTATCACAAAGTCTAACAAGACTTAACTTGCACCCCAATGCACACATACAGCTGCAAAAATCTGTACTTCTTGACACATGTTCAATTGTAAGAAACTTTTTAAACTACAAATAAGACCACCGAGCCTAATTCTGTTCATTACTACATCCCAGGATATGTGAATATTTCGCAGCCAAAGCTGAGAAGTGAGAAATTCGATAATGATGATGATGATAATAATAATAATAATAATAAAGTGAAGTTTAAATTATACAGAAAACAACAGTTTAGTACTCGTAATAACAAAAACAATAAGAACACAACAAATATTTGTATATATGACTAGCATAAATAATTTTACAAACTGACAATATAATACGACGCATGCGCTTTACGTGTTGGACAACTAAGGACACAGACACGCGTTCAGAATATGTAGTACCTTTTTATTTTTCATGGCAACAATGGTTACGCGAACGCACCTCAATACTGCGTTATACGTGTATTGTCTCTATCTTGTTTACTTCTCGGCTCTGTTACCAGAGGTCTCAGTCTTACCGCAGGCAATCGCGAATGCGCAGTATATTTAAGCAAAAACAAGAGACCACAGACCCACAAACATCAGCATCAACATTGCACATACGTTCTTAGTTTGTGTCAAATAGCGCCCCTGAGTACCCGGAATGCCTTGTTTAGAATACCGAAGCTGTAAGTTTTGAAACATACCAGAACGCCCTGTTTGGAGACACTGCCGGGTTAGCCACAGCAGAAAGCAGAGGGCAAAGTGGGGCAAGCCCACGAGACATCATTTGTCATCAGCTGCCAACACACCCCACTTCACTTACCCAACTATATTCCCTCTCGCCCCCCACCCCCCTCCCTCGTGCGCCACGCGGCGACAAGGTCTAGATCGAGAGAGTCAGTGGACTGGGGTATGGAGACCTCTGCTTTATCGAGATTGCAGAAAACGTGAGTATCCATTTGCTTTGCCATCACCAGAGAATTTAATCGGTATTTGGTTTAGAGTTTTTTAATAACGATCTCGGTGCCCCAGTCAGCAGGACTACGATCAAAGCAACAAATGATCAGTCGACGTAATTATATTTTGTCGGAACTACACTATGTTTTTCGAATCGCCCGACCCGCCTATCAGGTGCTACAGACTTGAAACTTATATTCCAATGCAACTCATGTAGCACGCCAATTTTAAAAATTGTGGGATCCCACAATACAAAATAATGTTACAATAATATCGTAGTATTTAAACAACCAATGATAAAATGAATAACAAAGTTCGGAATAAAGTCCTTTGATAAAATTTTTAAAATTTGTTAACATTTAACGTCGAAAGTTTATTACAAGTATTATTATTATTATTATTATTATTATTACTGTTATTTACTGCAATTCAGTTTTCAGACGGTGGCAGTGGTCCTTACACTAGTAGAGACAAAACAAATAAGAATGAATATACATAAACGAAACAATACAACGAACACAGTACACACGATACAAAACACAGTAAATACAAGTTCACATATTACCAAAACACCCACACATTACAAAACCCACACATACACACACACACACACACACACACACATTACAAAACAAGTTACAAGAACCACCGTACAAGTAAAAACAACCACAGTACAAGTTAAAACAACCACAATACAAGTTAAAACAAACACAGTACAAGATACACACCAAATAAAATAGTCACAATACATTCAAGTACTCTCAGTATAAGGTCACCCTAATGTACGTAGTACTTTTGTCTCCAAGAACTAGGCCAAGAATAACGTATGCAGCCTGTAGGTTCTGCAGTAGTGCAATATACTCATTTCTTGCACTGCTTCATTACACCAAGGAAGTGCAAACCAGGCTGTGTAATATACTTACTTACTCCATGGTGCAGAGTCCTTCTTGAGAAGCTAACTGGTTTGCAGCTAGTCAAGAAATTCCCCGCATTTCACGGAACCCGAAGGCTCTTTACCGTACTCACAAGCGTCCGACACCTGTCTCTATCTTGGGCCAGCCCAATCCAGTTCATATACCTACATCCCACCTCCTTGAGATCCATCCTAATATTATCCACCCATCTACGTCTAGGTCTCCCCAGTGGTCTCCTTACCTCCGGTTTTCCCAGAAAGACCCTATACACCCCCCTCTCTTCACCCATATGCGCCACATGCCCAGCCCATCTCATTTTTCTCGATTTTGTCACCCACACAATATTGGGTGAGGAGTACAAATCATTTAGCTCCTCGTTATGCAATCTCGTCCATTTTAATGTACTAGAATATAAAAAGTTTCTTGTAGGTATTTAATATAATGCCAATAAAGCACTTCTTTACTCACGTTTTAAATTATTGGAATATATCACACCCTTCGTAATTAAGCTTAGTTCTTTAATAATTATATTCTGGCGGCCACATTGCGAAGAAGTGGCCTTTAAAACAAATTCCCGAAATAAATATGAAAGGTTTTTGTACTTCCGCTTTTTTTTTAAATTTCAATTTTAATAAAATGATAAGCCTGTGGACATTTTTTATTTTGAAGTCAAAATGTATTTGATCGAAAGAAGAGATAAAATTATGGAAAATAGAGAATTGGATAAGAAATGGGCCTGGAGGCGTATAGTGCTGGTTAAGGATCGTGTCCAAGACAAGGAAATTGGTGCTGGATGCTGAAATTTGCAATTAGCCTGACGGTCAGTTTCACGGTGAAGGTCATCACGTGTTTTGTGATAAGTTATTCCTAACGTCTAAGCCCAAACACATGTTACGAATATTATATATATATATATATATATATTTCATCATATCTGAAAATATGAACTAATTTATTACCTTTTATGGATGTGGCATTTGGTTTCTTGCCTCTGGATACGTGATAAAAGTGCTGAGTGTCTAACGACGAGCAAGTAACAAGGAACTACAATAAGGTATGATACGATCAAGGAGACTTATGGGGGTGGGAGGAGTGAAGGCAGAGTTCCAGACATTCCTACCCCAAGCACTAGAGGGATGTAAGTGCTTAGCGTCACGCTATGCCACTGTACCGCTGGGAAAATGAGAAAAGACGGCGGTATCCACTGAATACGAGGTTGGGTGACTCCAGAGTTCACCTCGATAAGCGAATGTACCAATACCTCTGCCGAGTTTCGAAATGCAGTTCTCCAATCTCTTGCGTAGTCACTATAACTTTTCAACAACCTGCGTTTACATACGCGAACATATATTTAAAACACTCCTAAAAATTAATTCTATACATTCAGGCCAAAAAAATAATTACTACATTTTTATGTCATGCTGCATAATCTCTGCTTTATTTTCCACAAAATTTCATTTATTTCATGATTCCATATTCTTCTGATCAAATAATACACACGTCTTTCATAAAACACCCTGTCGTGTACAGTATACTGACTGAGATACTTATATTGTTAATCTGATCACTATAATTATCACACCAACTAATGCACTTACATAAAATTTCACATTAAAACATTTAAAATCGCCCCAACATGTTTCGATCCTAAGATCATCCTCAGGGAGCTACATTGTTCATCGCTAAAATCGTGATGGTCTTAGGATCGAAATATGTTGGAGCGATTTTAAATGTTTTAATGCGAAATTTTATGTAAGTGCATCAGTTGGTGTGATAAAGTGATTTTAAAATGCACGGTGCAACAATAAAAATGTTAATCTGATATTTATTGGACAGTGCATCATTGTGATAACTGAAGAATAAAAAACCAACTGGATGCCACTTATTATTTTATTGTACTTCTTATAGGTTCAACATGTTTCGGGCATTACTATGCCCATCATCAGGAGCTCGAGTCTATGCTGTTGATTACCACAATGATCGTTTCGTTCTGTAAAGATGGGATCCCATTGGACAAACAATTTGATTGTACCTTAACAATACTATTCTTTGTTGGCCTGAAGATGGCCGTTTAACGGCCGAAACATGTCGCCAGATATAACCCAGTTATACTAATACATCTTGTCTTTGCATATGTTGTGTATTGACGGTACTAATCAAATAAATACTGTTGTCCGATTGTGACAAAGTACCGAATGTCTCCCATAAGTCAGCTTTGCACTATATGAAGCGAAGCAGCAGGTAGGTTGGCGAGATTGAGATGGGGCCTCTACTTGGCGTTTGGTCCTGTGGAGTGCCAGAGCCAGCTAATGAATGTGTCACCACAGGCAGGTTTCGTGCCAGGAGCAGTAGCAACATCTCAGCCATCTCCCCCTGCTACCTCCCTTCCTAACCACACCCTCACAAACAGTATCATTACCCAACAGCCGATTCGTGCTAGCGTTTCAGTAGAGGTGACATTAGCTTCACTTCAATATATGGACGGATAGGTGGAACGGAATGTCTTCATTGTATTGTCATTAAGGAAAATATATCCACCATTGTCATCAGCGGGTTTGCAATGCTAATGACAGGAATTATTAGACGATCATATGAGTAGGATTGACAAATGATGCGAAATGGTTTGTCCATCAGTAGCAAAATTGGACCAGAAATTATCAAACTTAAGAAACAAAATGCTAGGTGTAAATTGGGATATTAGACATACAAAATTCTTCTTCTTCTTCTTCTTCTTCTTCCATTGGCATTAGGGCCCACTGTGGGCTTTGGCCTGTCGAACAATGTCCTTCAATTTTTTCCTATCTGCCACCAACTCTCTCCATCTTCTCACTCCCAGCACTTGAAGATCTCTTTCTATTTCCTCTTTCCATCATTCCCTGGGTCTTCTCCTTCTTCTCGCGCCTTCCAGTTCTCGAGTGAAGATCTTTTTGGGCATCCTATCCTCCTCCATTCTCTCTAGGTGACCTAACCAGCTTATCCTTAGCCCTTTTATCCATTTTTACTATATTTTCTCCTTTACCCATCTCTTCTAGTTCTCGATTCGTCCGACTTATCCATTCCCCGTTTTCATATTTAGGACCATATATTCTTCTAAATATTTTGCTTTAAAAAATCAGCAGAGCTTGTTCTTCTTTCTTCATCAACGTCCATGCTTCCGCTCCATACGACAATGCCGGTTTTATTAGACACGAAAGTTTATAAATGTATTTAAAAACTTTAGGATAATTTTATCATAGCTTTAAGTAATGAATGTAATTCGTGTGCGGATGTCTTCACATGTTAGTGTTTTGGCACCACATGGCACCACATGGCACCACATGGGACCAACAATCCAGCTTCGCCGGTTCTGATTACTGGCTTAGTTCTAGAGCCACAACAGTCATAAAACAGGTCACTTTTGCAAGATATCATCTAAAAGCCGTAGTTATGAAGGTAAAGCAGTTAGGTTAGGTTGGAGTGGCCCAGATGGTTCCAGGAAGTTAAGGTTCTCAGATTTTATGACAACGGCACAGGATGGTTGAAAGTTTTTCAGCCTTAGGCACCGGCCGCCTTTACCCCCTAGGAAATACTCCTGGTACTCATTTTTGTTAGAGGCTGAGTCGACCCCAGGGTCATAGTGCGATCGGAAGGATTTTATGTCAATGAAAAATTCCTATGACATCAGCTGAGATCGAACCAGAGACCTTGCGATTTGTGGTACAGCACCTTAACCACTGTGCTACCGCGATCACCCCTCCCCTCCACCGGTAGTTATGAAGATAATATTAAAATACATTGCGTATAATTTGTAAATATGGCTGAAGATTGTAACGTGGCATCATGTGTCTGAAAATTTGGAGAAGTTGCGGGTTATTATTCACAAATTATCGAACTTTCTCGCTCCATTATAGGCGGTTAATTTTCTTGAGTACATGAAAGATGGTAGGCTTCTAAAGAAGGATTCTCCTTCGTGGAGTTACGTATTCAGAAAGCGAGCAAGTGGCTTCGATCTTTGTGTAAAATCTGGCTGCTCTCCAAAGGCTCGTCTTCCACGTTTCGGGTCACAGGCTAAAAAAAAATTCCCGCACAAAAATATCAGCTTAGGCTCACACGACTTATATGAGAAGTGTCTGGAAGTGTCTGGAAGTCTGGCCGAAAAGAGACTGGATTTTGGGGAAATAAAGATGTATACACATTGGGGAGACCCAGACGCAGATGGGAGGATAATATTAAGATGGATCTTCGTGAAGTGGGAGGGGGTGGAGACTGGATGGAGTTGGCTCAGGACAGGGACAGATTGCGGGCACTTGTGAATACGGTGATGAACTTTCGGATACCATGAAGTGCGGGGAATTTCTTGACTAGCTGCAGAACCAGTTAGCTTCTCAAGAAGGACTCTGCTTCATGGAGTAAGTACGTAAGTAAGTAAGAGGTACGCACACAAACACACGGAGACACAAACCCAGAGACAGACGGACAGACATCGTATGTCACTTTGCGGTGGCTTCAAGAACCCCTTACATAGGGCTGCATTAAATTCTGCTGCAGTAAAACGAATAGGACGGAATGTCGTGTAGTGTCAGAGGCTGCAAAGTAGACACTTTGTCTTCCTCGGAACATCAAGGAAATAAAAGCGACGCGGCATAAAAAGTACATCACATAATTCTGAAATAACAAAACCTGGAAAGAACAAATAAACAAGACAAGTTTCTGACGAAAAACCTCATTTCTTTCCCGAGGGGTTTAGTGCAGCAATTTTTGCGGCGGTTAACTCTCTCTCTCTCTCTCTGTCTCTCCAAACTCGGCTCTTTTGGCTGTGTCATGTGGCTGGCTAATTCCATGCATGATGTGCCAGTATCATCTTGCTCCTGCATCCAACACAAGACATCTAAAGCTGGCAGTCTGCAAATTTAGAGAATAAAAGGTTCTATCTGACATCTTCACAAAATATATTACGTTCCCATTTGTGCCACATTTTTGACGTTCAGCTGACCGCGCATCGTGATAAATTCTTATAATAAAACCAACTAGATACACTAATTTCTCAAATTTATTTTTAAAATAAAACTCAACATGTTTCAGACTGTTCCTCTGTCCATTATCTGGAGTTTTTCACTCTAAACACAGCAGTGGTATGTCATACAGGTTTGCTGACAGCTTGCGAGCTGTCAGCAAACGTTTATGACATGTACCATTGCTGTGTGTACAGTGCTGGACCCTGATGATGGACAGAGGAACTGTCCGAAACATGTAGAATTTTATTCCAAAAATAAATTTGAGAAATGAATGCATCTAGTTGGTTTTATTATAAGAATTTATGCCACATTTCTTTATTTATTTTTATATAAGGCGCCTGTTCAAAGTTGCAAAAAGTGATGTTTAACTTCGTCTTATCTTCCCGTCCGTCTATATATGTCTGTCCCTCTGCGTGAAACAGCTTGGCTCCCGCTGGACGGATTATCTTGAAATTTTACATTTATTGGCTCTTACTAAAATATGTACACGAAATTAAAAGTTTGGCTGAAACACGACAAAATGAGTAAGAACTCTGCATGAAGATCCACGCAAATTTATGACTGTTCTGTTTATTACTGCTACAACTACTGCCCTCTGTGCTAACAAACAAAACCTGCAAATGATTACGGCAGAATATTTTTTATTATAAATCGGAAGGATACAATATATAAGCTAATGTGATGATTATACAAAGTACGCTACGATATCATGTATTACAATGACGTGGTACGGTATTCATCCAGCGATGTCACTTCAGGTTCCTTGTAAGTCTAAAGGGCAACATCTTTTTAGTCTGCTAGTGTATACGGGTTGTAGTAGTGGCTGTAATAGTGGATTGGGATAGGCTGCCAGGTTGTTGTGATGTTTATTGATTCTTTCATGGATGACGTCACTTACGTAAGGGATGTTGATGTCTCTATGTAGAGTAAAATGTAAAGGTAAAGGTAAAATAAAGCAATCCCATTACAGGCCTGGACAGGCCCTGAGGGTTCCAGGAGGTTGAGGCTCCCGGATTTCATGACAATCGGCACATGAATGTGGTAAGTTTGCAAGCCGTATGCACCGGCCGCCTTTACCTCCAGGTAAAGGCGTCCGATGCATACTCATTTGTCTTAGAGGATGAGTCATACCCAGGGCTATAGTACGGCCGGAAGGATTATGTCTTTTAAAAATTCCAAAGACACAATGGGGAGTCGAACCCGCGAACTTCCTACTCACCCCAAATGCTCCACCGCGTCCCCCTTTATGTAGAGTATGTCTTGTTACATACAGGGGTGCAACGGCAGAAATAAGCGAATGAAATTAATAAAAATTGTGGGCTATTGTTTCATAATATTTGCGTCATGCGTAATTGAAGAAAACATAATCGTGCAATCCGAATACTAAATATTTAGTTATAATGGCTAGAAATATTAAGTTTGGTTATACACCTACAAATTATGCGTGAAATGTTATTGTAAGGTAAATATTACAAAATATTTCGACGGGGTAAATCTACGAATTTATGTACAACCGGGAAATGTGGAAAAATCTGTATAGCATGTAATTAAAATCTACAAAAAGATGCCAAAACGAGACCCTAATAGTAAAAGTGATCCCGTTACAGGCCCGGTGTGGCCCAGAGGGTGGGTAGAGTTATAGCTCTACTCTTCCATGACTGCGGCACTAGAAGGGGGTGAGTGGTCAGCAGCACGCCCCAGCCGCACTTTACCCCCGGTAAAGACCCAGCACCCATTTTACAGGAGGCTGGGCGGGCCCCAGGGCCGGTCTGGACGGGCGGAAAATCTCGTCCCCACCGGGATTCGATCCCGGACCGTCCATCCCGTAGTCAGTAAAACGAGACCCTAATACTTGTAAAAACATTCTGTAATATGACCGATATATACATTTGGGAAAAACAGTCAAAAAGTTACGACCAAGAGCCTTAAATGAATGACCATCTCAGAAGAGTCCAGAATGCAAATCATCCCAACGCGCCCCAAAATTCCGTTACAGGTACAGTTCCTGTCTTGCCTTCCATATCTTACTGTCACAGCATCGATGTTACTGCCAGCCTTCCGTAGATCTCTCGTATTACACAGTACTTAACTCCTTAAAGCCTACTGGTTACGTGATGCAACAGCAGTTTAACATTCAACAACTGTACGCTCTTCATGTGTTTTGTATTTATCTGCGAACAAACAGCGACTTGTGCCACTTACAGCATAAACTGATTGGTTTTTATAACCGAGATGAAAAGTGTTTACAGCGCGGTATGGACTGGGTCTTTAAATAAAGCGGTCTGCGTTTCGTATTTAAGGGTTAATAATCATGCATTATGTTACAAATTAAGTTATAATTTTATTTGCATTATGCTATTCCAAGACTGCAGGAACTGACCTATTCTTTCCGACCGCATTATGACACTGGCGTGGGGTCGATTCAGCCTCTAACAGTAATAAGTACACGGTCTATCTCCTGGGGGGTAGAGACGGCTGGTGCATACAGCTGACAACCCTGCCACTTTTATGTGCCGATTGTCTCTAAATTCTGGGAACATCCTGCAACCCTAAGGGTCTGTCCAGATCAGTACACGAAATGCGTTTAGAATGAAAAAGACAAGCCACGCTGAAGATTGACATAATGAACAGGGAAAAAAAAACAAAACAAAACAAAAGTCTGGCACGCTTTTAACTCTGAACCCCAAACTGTTCTCCATATTTATAAACACTCTTCTCTTGAACATCTCCTTAACTTCCAGAAAAATTTCCCTCTATATCCTATATGCTCTTGAATAGTTACCCTAGAGCAAACTGAATTAGACGAAAAGTCTTAGAATATATATCGGCGCGATATGCAGAAGCCATTCGTTTCTACGGTTTAATATTGGCAGTTTTAACAACGATGACATTTAAACTTATATCACTTCCACGATCATAGTGACGTAATAGGTGCAGCCGAACAACTTTTATATACAGAGTGTACCAGGAGGAATGTGCCAGATTTCGGGAGAGTGTTCTTTATGTTAACCCTTTGCCGGCCCTAACGTTCTGAAACGGTCGGAATTTAAACGTCCCCTGCCGGCCTAAACGGTCTAAAACGGTCTTGTTGTCCTCTTCGTAAATCTATTGCGTTGTGTGAACG
>Ga0123355_10006615_pt1 | contig 17202 bp, 8 predicted proteins | sample TergutEmb28metaG_3_FD_89872 | JGI IMG/M metagenome (GOLD analysis project Ga0123355, IMG submission 89872) | Embiratermes neotenicus P1 segment gut microbial communities from Petit-Saut dam, French Guiana - Emb289 P1 | ecosystem: Host-associated > Arthropoda: Insects > Digestive system > Gut ...
GCTGGTGTTATGTTGTGGTGATTGGTATAGCATTATAGCGGTGATGTGTGTTGTGGTGATGAGTATAACATAGTTGTGGAAGGCTGCTGGTGTTATGTTGTGGTGATTGGTATAGCATTATAGTGGTGATGTGTGTTGTGGTGATGATTATAACATAGTTGTGGAAGGCTGCTGGTGTTATGTTGTGGTGATTGGTATAACATTATAGTGGTGATGTGTGTTGTGGTGATGAGTATAACATAGTTGTGGAAGGACTGCTGGTGTGTTTTGTGCCATGTATGCTTATCATATGGTCACCCTGAAGATGGCCATGTAGAACTGAAACAAGCAGGACAGAAAATAAACTAGTTCTTATCCATATTTATGTTTGTACACTGTCAGCTTTTGATTGCAGGAATGTGTATTATGTACAGAGTGTTGCTATGGTATAAGAATAACCTGATTTTATGATCTTTGATAGTAAGAAGTTACTTACATTATAGAATACTGTGTGTGTGACTTTTCTGTAGAGTGTAAGTCACAGTAAGCTCTTGGGCTTCTTTGTCAGTACTTTGAGGAATGGTAGTTTGTTAGTATGTTGAACATGTACCTGGAAGTCGTGCTGTTATACGATTGGTATAGGCTTATTACTAGTCTCACCTGTGTTTGTATTAATGTGGAACTTATGTGACGTTCATAGGCCCATGCATAGTAATATATTTCTATAGTAAATCCAACAAGATGCACCAATGCCTCAGTTTATTTTATTTTTGAAAAACACTGTACCTGTTTCGGACGGTGTTTCTGTCCATCATCAGGAGATCATGACTGTACATATAGCAACAGGCATATGTCAAACAGAACTGCTGACTGTTTGCTAGCAAGAGCTAGTGCTTTTCAAAAATAAAATAAATTGAGACATTGCTGCATCTTGTTGGATTTACTATAGAAAGTGGAATGTATGGTTTTTAAATGGCTATGGTAGGACAGCTGTTCAGTGCTGTTGCCCCATTTCACTTGCTGTTTATTCTGCCGTTTTGTTATTCATACATTTATTAAATACTCTGAACTATAAATTGCTTGCATACTTGATGTGGTGCAGGAAACCTTCATTGTTGGAGGTTATAAATTCTATGGTACTACTGAAGTCCATTTTTATCTTTCATGTATTTTGTATGTTACTACAGCATACTGTAGAATATAGATGATTCTTTTTCGGAAGGTGGCTGAGTATCTGTAGGATGTTTATGCAGTCTTAACACTACAGGATTCTGACAGAGAGATGGGATTTCTATATGAATGATGCAGTTTGAAGACAGTTCAAATATTGCTTATATTTAGTGGCTCAAAGAGATCACTGCTGAGCTACAGAGTATTTATTGAAGTTCAAATGTGTCAGTTGAGTTAACAGTCTTTGTGCCAAATGTTGTCTGTGTGGCCAATTCTGTGAAAAATAATTTCAGAGTGAGTTTTGAGGTTTTGCATTTATGAAGCACAGGGATGCACAAATCTGCAGCAACTATTTTTGTATGGTGGCGCGTAATGTTTGAGGGTCCTCAGTTTGCAGTGTGCTTCAAGTCACCTTCCAGACACCTAGAATTTTGAGGTGATGCCTATATTTTCTGTAATTTGTGAACCCTGGTGTAGCAGAGGATTCAGTTATCCAAGGATAAGATGCTGTGCCAACAGGAAATTGGATCCTGACATTTCAAGGCAACACATGTCCTGAAAACATTGGAATCTGATTCAAAGTTTGATTTGTCTATGACTTACTGACCCTTGAAGATAAGGACACAGTGTTGCTGCAGAACAATGGGATTTGTTTACCAATTCATGCATTGTTGTATCCCAGAAGAAGAGAATCCTAATTTTTTAGCATTTAGATCAAGCCAAGTCTACCCTCTTGTGCTTTTTTGCATAGGTTTCTTTGCTTGTAATCCTTTTGAAGTATGTTAACATACAGCCTCCATGTGACTGTCAAAAGGTGCAACAGTGGATGATGATGGGACCCAGGAAGGCAAGGACCCAGCAGTAAAACAGGAGAAACTGTCTTCTCAAGTGAAGAAGAAGTCTTCTAAGAAGGGGCTTTCAAGAGATGACAAGGCACGGGCTGTTGTGTCAGCTATAGAGGAGATAAAGCGGGAGGAGCTGATGTTGAGGGGTGTCATTGCATATGGTAGTCTGGACCTGAAGGCAGCTGGTGACATGACTGCACCTCTGCCATTGCTGGGACATCCTCTGGGAATGCCACGTAAGATATATTCACATCTTTTTTACTGTCTTGTAGCATTATCCTGAATAGACATTTGTGTAGGAATGCCTGTACAGTAAAGTGCAAGTGTATGCCTGCTACTCACTGGATAATATTTATGAAGGCCATAGGAGACATTAAGTAGGAATGCCTTTAAATTAAAACTCTTATACCTTAATACACTGTAACTACACCACACTGTCTGCTTTAGAAGTATGGAGTGGATCCTCTCCCTCTCTAGAGACTGAGCAATGGAGCAGTAGTTATTACTACTGTGTAACCATTGTTGTTCAGTCCATGGCACATGGTCTCATGATGAAAAGAGGACAGTTGAAAACGTAATTTAAGTTTCAAGGTGAATGACATATGAAAGCATTCTAATGAGAAGAGTAGTAATGAGATTCCATTGTGAATCCTGCAGTTCAGAGGCAGATGTTTTTAAAATGACCACCAACTTGCAGAAGAGAAACACTTAGCTGAATGATGCAGGATATGATACTTGACATCATTTGTTGTGCTACCTGATTTGTTTTCTTTTCACCTTTGTTTCATGAAGTATTAAGTAATACTATATTAACCTGGGGTGAATGCATAGGTAACCCCAATCAAAGGATGATTTGAACTCAGTAGTAATGATGACAATGAGATGATGTATTAGCCTTATCAGTATTATTGCACATTAAGTAGCTTAGACGTTGCATGGAGCAGAGTCCTTCTTGAGAAGCTAACAGTAGCACAGGTAGTCAAGAAATTCCCTGCCTTTCATGGAACTTGGCAGTCCACTGTCATATTCGCTAGATCCCACCACTGGTTACTATTCAGAGCCATATGAATCCACTTGATATCCTCACACTCTTTCGGTAATATGCATTTTGATGTTCTCTTTTATATGGCAGATGTGTTCCAAGTGTGGTCTATGCAAATGTGCTACATGCATAACTATTCTGCATAGTGATGAAAAACTTTGCCATTTTAAGGTAGTGTAAGGTTGTGTGATTAAATACATCGTAATATAATCTCAGTGTCTCTACAGGCCAACCTAATTCCCATTTCTGTCACCCAGTGCCTCACATATTTGTAAATTTCAGAATTTCTGTTTTGCAGTTAAACCCAAAGATGACTTCGATTTAAGTGGAAATCCACTACTGGAGCAGCAGAAAGGTGCAATTGAGTCACTGTTAGACAGTCTGCTGTCACAGACTGAGAAAGCACACAGTAATGACAAAGGTGCAGTGAATTCTGAGATGGATGCAGATGGAGGGAGGTCAGAAAGGCATGAAGGTGGGAGGAGAAAGGAAGAGAGGAAAAAGGACTCTGACAGGGGAAGCAGCAGTAGACGCAGATCTGATGGGCGTGAAAGGAGAAGAAGCAAGGAACGACACAGTCGAAGTGGAAAGGACAGACACAAAGATGAAAAGCGATACCGTGCTGCACCCACAGAACTGCCTACAAGCTGGGCTCACTTTCGTTCTGGTGGTTATCGTATAGAAGAGATCAGACGCCTGAAACTGAAGCTGGATGACCGAGATCTTGGAGGTGGTTCAAGTGGTAGTCACAGTAGAGATAGACGCCATAGGAAATCCAGGGATCACAGAAGTCGGTGAGCATTTGACAGGTTTGCAGTGCTTCTGCAGTGAAGTGTTGGTAATTCACTATCAGTTGATTTCAAATACTGTTTAATTGAAAGTATCACTTCACAACCTTGCAAGTACATTTGGTGTGCTATAGATGTAGCTAATTCAAACTGCCATTAATTTGCAATTCAGAGTGATGTTTAAGCCTTGTGAGTAGTAAATTTAAATTACTTGAATTAGTATATAATGTAGACTGTGATTTGCCAATATATGTAATTTTCACTCAAGTTAACAGTCTGTGGAGCCCTGTATCTTTCTTTGAATCATAGTACTTAATGTAATGAGGATTTACTCTACTTCATTTCAACATCAGTAATTGTGAAGTGTGATGTAATGTTCTGATTAACAGTAAAATTGCTTTGAGGTGGTATTGGTTGATTCTGCTGCACAGAAGTTTCTCAAATTGTATTTTTCAATAAAACTTATGATATTTAGGTCCTTGTTCCACAGTTTTGTTCTGATGTACAGATTAATTCTTTGAAGTGCTTGTAAAATTGATTCTCTTAAGATTCAGAATTTGTCTGGTTCTGAAGGCATGTCATTGATGAATGCACTTTTCATCTGTAAGGTCCATAAGTTTTTTGTTTTCTTTCATTAGATCTCGGGAAGATAGGAAACACCGCAAGTCACCGAACCATGATGCTGTTAAGGAAAGTAAAACTGAGGAAGACTTGGATCATTTATATCGTCCATTTGAGGGTCCATCTCGCTTACGTTTTCCTCTAGTGATCACTAACTCTGCACAGATGGTAATAGAATATCCACGAAGTTTTGTGCGTTACACAAAAGCTCGTCCTCCAGTTTCATACTGTGAAAATCCTGACTCAACCAGTGCTCACTTCCGGTCAAGGACTGAAATATTTGGTGATGCTAACTCTGAGATGGTGACACTCATGAAGGAAATCATTAGCAGTAAACAGCAAGAGGAACCTATCAAAATGAAACAAGAAGCTGGTGAGAATCTTTCCAGCAGCCTTGCAGCCCTTCAGGTGTCATACGATGAGGCAGAAGTTGGAGGTAGTCCAGCCTCTCCTGAAAATATCACTGATGGTAGACGAAAAGAACGATCTTGGTTTTCTGAAAAAGACTATCTTCTGTTGACAGAGCATGAAGGTAAAGATGATAATTTACTTTCTGAAGCTGAAGTAGTTATCAAAAGTGAGAAGGAGAATCTAGAAATGGATGGAGAGAATGTAACAGAACGGAAATTGTCAATGGATGCAAGGGATGTTGTTGAAAGTGACAACCACGCATCCCGTAATGAAAAAGATGAAGAAAGAACACCTGAGATGCAATCTGCTGTTGCAGCTGTTAATGTGCCAAATGCTGAAAGAACTACAGTTCGCTCAAGGTGGGACAGTGATTATGAAGAAGACATTGTATCCACTGAAGAAGCGCAGCATAATGTTACTGTAAAGGAATCCTTAAATCATGAACTAGTGGACACTAACTTATTTGTTGGTCCAGATTATTTAACAGAGGAAATTAAAAGTAGGAGTACTGAAGAATATGATAATAACATAGACTTTCAAGGAGAAGAACACATACATGATGAAGATAGGCAGAGTTTGAGGAAGGAAGAGCAGTCAAGGAAAACTCTGGAAGATGGAAGGATAATAATAGCAGAGACTAAAGATAATGATTGTGTTGATAACAAAGATGATAATGGTGGTGGTGGTGGTGGTGGTGGTGGTGGCGACGTTGAAGAAGAAGACGAAGAAGAAGAAGGCGACAAAGAAGAAGAAGAGGAGGAAGAAGAAGATGGTGATGATGATGATGTTGATGATGATGATGATGATGATGATGAAGGAACAGAAATTGATGATGGGGGTGATATGCAAGCTGTTGAGTATGCACTGCAAACTAATGAGCTGAGCAAGGAAAACTTGGCTTCTGCAGAGACTAGTAATGAAGGTAACACAGATCAAAAGCTTGTATCAGAGTATGAGGAATTCATGAAAGCTGTGAGCTTTGAAACTGCTCCTGCTGACGAACTAGGTGGTTCTGGTGATGAGCCATATCACCAGCAAGAGTCTGCAGAATCGGACAAGGAAGTTTTGGAAGGAGATATATTTGAGAGACGACAGATGGACTTAAGTGTAAATGATACGTGGGATGAAGATAGTAAGGAGAGGGTTGAAAGTAGGGAAGAAATGGTAAGTACTGATTTCATGTTGCTGGAGAAAGTGATTAGAGAAGGACAAGAGAGTAATGCTAAAAAGAAGAAGAAACAAGACTTCAGACCACGTTCCAGTTCATCTTCTAGTGAAGAAGAAGGTGAAGAAGATGAAGAAGAAGAGGAGAATTTGAAACTGAAGAGACATGAAAAGAAAAGAAAAAATAAAAGAGAAATTGTGAAGAAAATGGCCAGTCGTAAAAAGCCATACACTAGTGATGGCAGCTCCAGTAGTGATGACTCGACTTCCTCAAGTTCAGAAGATGACCATGAAAAGAGGAAACGTGTTACTACCAAAAGAGGAAAAGGTAGGAAGAAGTCAGAAGAAGTGAGCGATGATGAAGTCAAGGAATTGTCTGAAAAAGCAAAGGCAAAATATAAGAAGGCATCAAGGAAAAAGAAGAAATATATTCGTAGAAAGAAGCAACAGCGTAAACGAAACAAGAGACGGAAAATTGAGACGAGCTCATCATCAGATGATAGTTCTGATTCAGATGATGAATCTCCTTCAAGTAATTCTGACAGAGGACATAAACACCGCAGAAGTAAAGGAAGTAGAAGCTATAGAAAAGGTGATGGAGACAGCAGCTCAGAGGATAGCAGCAGCTCCAGTTCTTCAGAGTCATCTTCTTCGTCTTCTTCATCATCATCCTCATCATCAACATCGTCATCATCCTGCCATGGAAAGAGCTCAAAAAGGAGGAGGAGGAAGAATTCAAAAAAAGCAAAAAAAGAGGCACGCAAGAAAAGAAAGGAAAGAAATAGAAAGAAAAAAAAGCGTCATCATGATTCTGCTAATAGTGACATTGAGAACAATAAAAGCAAGATTTCCAGATCAGGTCATAAAGGGGAAGGGAGTCACAGATTGTCAGGCAGTAGACTGAATAATAGGGATGACACAATCAGCTTGGAGGAATTGGAGGCTCAGATTGTGAAAGTTAGACATCAGGATGACAGCGACATATCTGCAGGGCACTTTGAAAATGCTGCCAATGCAGAAAATAAACAAAAGAAAACCAGTAGGCAAACATCATTGAAGGAAGATAGAAAAGCTTTAATTTTAGAGTCTAGTGATAGTAATATTAGTAGGGATCACAAAATACAGAGTCAGAGTGAAAACAAAGAGAATAGAAAGGAAATTGAGAACAGTAGCATGCTTGAAGGTAAAGATGTGAATTCTTCTGGTGAAAGTTGCTGGGAAGAGAGTCATAAACCTAAAAGTAAACGGGACAGAATTACAGAAAATAATCATGAAAGAGTAATCAGCAGTGTAACATTAGAAGCAGATGATGATAGAGGAAGAGGAATTGAGAAGAGAAAAGTTCTAAAGAAAAGACGCCGCGATCAACGTTCCCATTCTGCATCACCGCTGAACAGCTTAGGTCGAAAACGAAGACGATCTCCTTCATCTTCTCCTGAACACTCACCAACTCCTCAGCGTCGTAGCTCCACTGACAGAAAAGGTAAAGAACAGAGTGGTAGTGCTGTATCCAGAAGCCAGACAGACAACAGAAATAATTTAAAGCATGAAAATGGAGATGGGCAGAAGAGGGGTCATAGCCAAGGAGATATGGAGTTGGACCCATCAGATTTTGCAGGTCATCCAGGAATCAGGGACCATTCCTTCATGGAAGAAGTGAACCAGTCACAGTTTGAAAGTTGTGAATATGGTACATTTGAAGGATTTGAACCTGAGCAAGTGGAGGTGACAGTGGATGATAACACACTGAAGTACATGACTTCCAAGGATTTTAGCTCTAGTGGTGCAGATAATGGTGTGAGGAACAAATGTACAGAGGATTCAGTGAGTCAGAATGAAAACAAATTCCATAGGAGAGACAGTTTAAGGCAAGGCTACTGTGCAATAGTGGATAGAAATTTTGAAGAGGAAAGCGATAGATCTGTGAAAGGAAACAATTCACCCTTATTCAGAAAAATGAAGCAAGAAGCTGTTGATAAAGATGTAGTGTTTACAGATGAGAACAGAGAAGGTGAGCCATTAGCAGAATGTGTTAAAGACAGTAAACCACAAGCTAGTCATGACTGTTCTAAGAAATCTAACACTTGGAATAGGAAGGCAGGTGAAGGTGGTGTTGATCCCTTCAGTTTTTCTGCATCAAATGTAAGTAAAGAAATACAGAACATTAGTAAGAGAGCTCTAGATGTTGCGTCTGATAATATATATAGTCCAGGCGATACTTTTGATGGTCAACTGGGTTCTGATACTGTGAAAAAGAATATTTATGACTGTATGGACTCATCAAGTCAAGATGCAAAGATAGTTGACAGGTATGCATGTGAAATGTCTTTGGACAGCATGAGTAGTCCACCTTGTAATGTAGAGGATTCCGTGGCTGTAGCCCATATGCAAGATTTATGTGGTTCCTCCCCATCATCGGTGAAAAATCAAAAAGTAAGTGCCCAATGGAGTGGTTACAACTCACCAAGTCAAGGTTTTTCATCAAAGATTAATATTCCTCAGCTTGACTCATTCATGTCGCTAGAAAACATTCCATTGCCACCACCAGCATCTCAGAGTGATGGATATGAAAATAAAAGCCAGCATATCTTTGAGCACATTGAAAAATCGTGTGAAATACTGCCTCCTTTACCATCAACAGCACCACCAGTAGGCAGCACCAGCACCAGCAATAGCAGCTTCAATGAAGACATTGTTCAAGTTACTACTTCTGATAATGACACAAAAACCCCTACATCCCAACCACTAGAATCTCCAGGTCCCCGCAAACCTTTAGGTAAACCCCCTATGCAAAAACATTTAATCACAGTGAAGCTTCTTTCCCCTCTTGCGCGTCTTCAAAGTGCATCTGAAAGTAAATCTACCCATTCTGAGTCCTCAGACATGCAAATCCAAGCAGAGGGTTCTAATGGGACAGTAGATTCTTCTCACATGTCTTTTGAAGTGAGCAATAAAATTAAAGAGGAAACTGAATGTAACCTAATGGTCAAACCAATCTGTCATGAAGAAGACAGTGCATCAAAGGAAGTGCTTAAGGATGCTGAAGCAGCAGTGAAACTACCAGTACAAATCAAACATCCATGGAAATCTGTTGGATTTTCTTTGAAAGGTGATGTTAGTAATTTAACATTGTATGATGACATTTTGGAAACAAATGTTGCTGAAGAGCATGTTTCATCCACAACTGTTAAATCAGTTCAAGATGTTGACAAGCAGGAGCAAAGTCATTCTAATGAAGCTGTTGCCAAGGAGCGCACACGTAAAAGACCCTCTCGTTGGGGCATGATGACAGCTCCTGTGAAACGTGTCATGGTGGACATCCAACAAGATGATGATGTTACTTCTCAGCAGAAGTGTGATATGAAACAGAATCATTCTGTTGTAGCTGCAGCTGGTAGTAGTAACTCAGAAGAAAACAAAGATCCAGACATTTGTAAGGAGTATTATGATGTTGCATTAGATCCTGAATCAGAAGTTATACTAAGCGGAAGGAGGTCCCCCTATCATTGTGGCATGGATGTAAGCTCCAGTCCTGACAAAACAAAAAAAGATATTAGAGATTCTGATATTTGCAGAGTGTTCATGGACAAACATTCCATGGATGATGAAGGAGCAGATAAGAGGAATAGAAGGAAAGAGACTGAGGGGGAAAGAGCCAAAGATAAATCTGACAACAGGGATGTAAGTGGAAAGGTCAGAAGTGAAGACAAGGAAACTGATAGCAGGAAGAGGGAAGAAAAAGACAGAGATAAAAGACTGGAAGGGAGTTTGAGTGAGAGAGAAAAGAGTGATGCCAAGAGAGGAGACTCTGCCAGTAGCACGGAAGATGAAAAGCAAGATTCCGAACAGATAAAAGGATATAAAAACTATGATGAGAGCAATACAGAGCCACATGATCGAAGCAGCATTTCAGACATGCACCATCCATCTGACTTCAAAGCTGAAAGAGAAGACGGTGGTGACAGCTGCCTTGATAAAGGAAAAAGTGTGAGGTCAGAGCTTGGATGGGTGGAGAGTGGGGACCACCCTGTACCACTACCTAATTGTACGGTAGATACTCCTAGGGAAAGCAGAGTTGTGCGCTATCGGTCGCGGTCAAGGTCACTTTCACCTGACTTCAGAGGTTGGGAAGATGTGCCTGCTAGGAGGGTAAGGGAAGATGAACAGGGGAGAAGTAGGCTTGATGAACAGAGGAACAGTAGCAGAGAGAGGTTTATGGGTCACCCAAGACTTAGTGTTGAGACATCTGACAGTGCAGAGGATGATCGGATTAGGGAGAGTAGCACCGACCGGGATGGTAGGATTAGAAACAGTAGTAGAGATCATGAAAGGATTAAAGAGAGTTGTAGGGATAGGGTGGGAGGAAGTGGTAGAGACAGACTGAGGGAAAGTAGCAGGGACAGGGATAGAATGAGAGAGAATAGCAGAGACCAGGATAGAATTAGGGACAGCATCAGGGATCATGATAGACTGAGAGAAAGCAGCAGGGACCAGGAGAAGATGAGGTTAAGCAGCAGGGATAGGGTTAGACTGCACGATAGTAGCCGAGACCGAGATAGGTCGCGGGAGAACAGCAGAGATCTAGAAAGGGTGAGAGATGGCAGTAGAAATATGGATAGAATTAGGAGCAGCAGCAGGGACCAAGATAGAATGAGGGATAGTAGTCGGGAGTATGAGAGGATTAGGGAGAGGCAGGCAGGTAGAGAAAGGAGAGACGAAAGATGTATACGAGACCGGTGGAGTGAAGATATGGATAGAGGTAGAGTTCGGGAACGGGACAGAAAAGGAGACAGGCATTGGGAGAAGGAAAGGCGAGAGAGGAAAAAGGGTGACAGGAACAGAGAACATGATAGAGACAGAGGGCACTGGGCTGAAAGAAGAAGTTGCAGCCCACTGGAGGACCGCAAAGAACATGAAAATAGTGGATCAGGTTACTATATCCCAGATATTCCATTGCCTGTGACATCTGGTAGTGAGTCATGGGGTTCAGGTACTGGAATTGGTTCAGGGGAAGCAGATATGGAGCTCAGTTGTTCACCAGCATCATCTCCTTTAGTTGGATTTAAGCGGAGTCTTGCTGATTCTACCATTAGTGACTCAGAACTAGTTGCTGCTGCAGGAAAGCAAGAGGAGAATCGTACATCTTCTCCATTTCAACAGTGCGGTGCACATTATAATACAGACTGTTACCCTCCAACCCAAGAGGAACGTATTGCATCTCCAGCTGTCTCCCCAACATTTTCACCTAAGAGAATACCTCTAGATGATCGAATTGAATTAGAACTTGGGGTGAAGAAAAGTACGCCACCATTGCCAACAGTATCACAGCAGATACCAGTGTATCACCATCAGTCATACCCTGCATCTTATGCTGGCTATCAAGGTGGGAACTATTATCCTGTTCCACCTCCACAGCCACATTATGAAGGTAATCTTGTCTCTGTATCTGGAAGTGAGAAATTGGCACCTGGACATCCTCATTACATGCAACTTTGTGAAGAATTTTCGGGTCCACCACATCATGAAGCTTTGCATCATCATCATCATAATCCACACAAACAATTTTTAGGAAGGCCACATGAAGAAATATACAGAGTTCCTGCTCCAAAACGAAGACCACCACTTCTACCCACACCTAGCAATATAGCTCCTGATATGAGCCATTGGGACTCCCCTGAAGCTTTTATTGGTGCACAGGAGGTCCACAAAATGGTGGTGACACCTGAACAGGGACGGCCATTGATGATGGGCTCAGAAACATTCATGAGCTCGCAGCAGATGGGTTGCAACTCACATGTGGTACAGGTGAGAACAGTTATGGAAGAAACTGCATGATAGATGATTTAAGTCCATGGAGCAGATTGCTTCTTGTAAAATTGGTAGTTAATAGTTACTTGGCTAATCAAGAAATTTACTGTGTTTTACGGAACCAAAAAGTTCAGTACCGTGTTCATATGAGGCTGCCTCTGGACCATATCCTGAACCACATTAATCCAGTCAAAACTTTCATGCCCTGATTCCTTGAGTATGCATTTTAATACTGTATTTGTAGAAGTGTAGGTTTTAAGATGAAACCAAAAAGAAACGTAATAACATCTCAACTGTAAGGTGCACCATAATTTTTTAATTTTTCCTCTAGTATCAGTCATAACTAAAACCTTTTTAAAGTTAAGAATATATAAGTTGTAGCAGTTTTGTGAAACCAGTCACAATGTGTGTACTGTCACATATTGCCTGTTGGCCCTTTGGAGTGTCTGGTAAGGTTGTATACCTTGCTTAGTAATTTTAATTGTAGTCATCCCGTTGTATTTTTAATTATCAAAGAATGTACAAATTTCAGTCAAACACAACATTTAATAGTGCTATTACAGCGACAATCATATTTTGGGATCACCTTTTTAAGACTTTATTAAAAAAGATGTTGGCACAACATTTTACTACTTTTGTTCTTAGGTTCTTATATAGATTGACAGACTTAGCTTGACTAGCATCAACTTTAACTATAGTTGGATATGCATGATAACAGTAGTCCAATACCATGTAAACTTTTGGGATCCCAAAATGTGCACTGTTAATTGTACACCTTAAATATGGTTCAAAAGATAGCCTGATGATGACTCCTACAAGTCAAAACATGTCACTGTAATAGCACTATTAAATGTTGTGTTTGACTAAAATTGGTGTATCCCTTGCTTAGTACTGCTTGTATTGTCATTGCAAATAGTTCATGTACTGACAGTTGAACATGAACAAGGAATGTGCAAACTATACTGTGAAGTTTGAGCTGCCTAATTCTGTCTCTCTCTCTCTCTCTCTCTCACTGTATTTCTCTCTCTCTCCCCCCCACACACACACACATGTGCATTCAAGCAACTTTTAGCAATGGAAAAAGTTTCTTGATATGCAAGCATAATAATATGTTATCTAGATGCAGAATCTTTTGTCTGCCAGTTTGATATCTAAAAATACAAAGATTAAGATATACAGAACTGTAATTTTGTTTGTTGATTTTTATGGGTGTGAAGTTTGGTTGCTCACTTTGAGGGAGGAATGTAGGCAGAGTTGTTTGAGAATAGGATGCTGAGGAGAATATTTGGGCCCAGGAGGGACAGAGTAACAGGGGAGTGGAGGAAATTACATAATGAGGAGCTTTGTGATCTGTACTCCTCACCCAATATTTTTCAGGTTATAAAATCTAGAAGAATGAGATGGACGGGCCATGTAGCATGTATGGGGGAGAGGATTGGTGTGTACAAGGTTTTGGTAGGGAAACCTGAGGGAAAGAGACCTCTTGGAAGACCTAGACATAGATGGGAGGATAATATTAAGATGGATTTTCAGGAAGTGGAATGTGGGGGTATAGACTGGATCACTCTGGTTCAGGATAGGGACAGGTGGCAGGAACTTTTAAATGCGGTAACGAACCTTCGGGTTCCATAAAATGCGGGGAATGTCTTGACTGGGTGAGAATTGGTTAGCTTCTCAAGAAGGGCTGTTCTGTATGGAGTATGTAAGTAAGAATGACCTGCCCACGTATGATCCTGATTGTTATGATTGACACAGTAAGAACAATGTTGTTGTTTTTGTTGTTGTAGAATACCCAGACTTAATATTGCTAATAAATAAGGCTGTTACCACAACTTCCACCTACCTCCTTTTCTGTTCAGTTAGTGAAACCACTGTCATATAGTTTGTCATTTCTGTTTTTTTACTAATTTTCTTGCTTATCCACATAATTTCTGAGTGCTGTGCTGTGTCCGATATAAACTCTTTTGGTAGATGTCATTCCTGCAGTGTGTGTGAACAGGTGTAGTATTGAGTGGACAAAAATAAAGAACAGACTAGACCTGATATATTTATTGACTGCTGTTGGTGCAGTGATGAAATCCATTGCATTGTTTCCCCACATCTTAAAGTGACAGTTCCTTCTACTTAGACACCTGCTATATCTGAACAAGACTTTCTGAGTGTATACATTGTTGTTCATTGCAGAATCTCAGACTATGGTTAAACCTTTAGACATTTGGAGTTTCATGTCACAAAGTCAACAGTACATGACATGCTTTACAAGAAAGTGACTTCAAATCTTACAAGCTCCAAATAGTGAAATTTATCACTCCAGCCAAGAGGTAAAAACGGTACTAATGAGACTGCTGTGTGAAAGGCTAGAAGCAGACAGCCATTCTGTGGACAAAATTGCATTTAGTGATTGAGCTGTGCATGTGTTACATGTATTGTATTTACTGCACCATGACATTATGAGGTCCAGAAAATAAAATGGTTTGTTCTGTTGCTGTAAGTGTACCTGTTGATACATATTGCTCATTTAGTACTGTAGCACTTATTTTCATCCACTCTGTTATTTTAGGCATCTGTACAACTATTTTCAGTGTTTTAAAATTTACATGATTGAGAAGGAACATCTAGTTTCTTAATTGGAGGGGAGTACATCAGTATGTGTTATAAAATTAATAAATTGATTCATAGTCGTACCTAAGTTGCAGTATTTGTTACAGGTGGGGAATGTGCTCCAGGTTGTTCCTACTGATCTGCCTCCTGGCAATGTGCTTGGGGCTGTGCCCCCACCACCACCACCACCACCACTACCACCACCACCCTCAACACAACAGCCACAACCCCACAAATCAGTAGTTCTTCAGGCTGGCAATATGCTTCAGGTATGGTCAAGTTGTCAAAATTCCCTTTCTGTAATGACATTTAAACATTTTTAGGAGCATCAAAGGATGCTGATTTTTTACCCCAACCCTCTAAAGTTGGGTGGCATTTCATTGGATGGTTATGTAAATGGGTCTTCATGTTTTAAGTTGTGTTTATTTTATGAAGAACATAGCTAACTACTGATGAATGTTTGGGAAACAGATACCTATTTTTAATATTAAAGAATTGATACATGTTTTCTCACGCTAAGGCATCTTGTGGATGTGTGAAGTCGATTTAACTGCTTCAGGATTGATTTTGTCATTTGGCCTTGGTATAAGTTGGTGTATGCAGCTTGAAAATGATTCTTTCTTAGAAGAGCACTGTTTTATCAACTGCCAGATGTTTGACTGTAATATATAGCGTATGCATCTCTGAGCTTGTCACATTATGATTTTCATGTTCTGTAACTAGTTACTTTCATCTGTGTTGTCGGGTTCATTTTTAGTACAGCAATTTAGAAACGTTTGACTGTTTTGAATATGGTAGTGAAGATTCATTTTTCACAAAAGCAGTGAAATTTTTGTCTAGCTGAGCAGCTACAGTGCCAGCTGGTTTATCTGGCACCTGATGATCAGGAGCTCTATTAACTGGAAATTTGCAGAGGCCCATTTGTTGCAATGTATTTCTATAAAAGGCTATAAAAAACTGCTATAGTATGGAGCAATAATTCCTCCGATTGTGTTCCACTGGCACAGAAGTAAATAACAATATGTACATTTTATCTATAATCGTGTCAGGTAGTGAGGGGTGTTCTTTGTTCACTGTATCCGAAGTGATGGTGATACATGCTTGATGCATCCACGAAACGTTGCGTGATTGTAAGAAACAAAAGCATGAAAACACTACAGTAATTTGAATTACCTTAATTTGTTCTAACTTCTCAGCTTAAAAAGTGTATTAAATAAAATCACAGTATGACCAGCTGCCGAATTGGTCATTTAAACAGGAAAATGCCCCAGCCATAAGTAAATGATTGTAATTTGAAGTCCTGTATGGTAGACGTTAATTAAGGTGTGCCTGTACGGACAAAAAATAGGTGCACTTACTGACAAATATTTGCATTCGGTAGGGTGGGGAGGTGTTGCTGCTGTTATGATCTGGTACAGGTAGCTCTTGCTGTGTGTATTGTGCCTTCTTCATTTTGCACTCCTATACAGCCTAGGACCAAGTTACAACCACGTCCTTTGAAAAGTTGGATAGAAGGTAAACGTCGCATGTTCAAAGTACAGGTAGTATTTGTTGATCAGATATCACATGCCAATTATATTTGTGTTTGTGTTTCTTCCCTCTTTGTTAGATATGTCACCACCCAGAAAGGATTTTGTTGATCAAAATATAAGTTAAAATGAAATATGTGTGTTTGTATGTATGCTTTAACAAATACTCTCATCACCTTAAAGTCAGATTGTTTTATTTTGTATCATTTTGTTTTAGTTATTATGTGTCATTATTTTTTTACATGTACAGAGATATATTGTGTGTTCATCAGTGGTGTTATTTTGTAAAAATATTGTATTTGTCTTTAAAAGGTACAGGTCATAGTGCTGAATAATGTTTTTTCTGTCATATGTGCATCTGCATATGGCTGTGGATAAGAACAGTTTTACAAATGGTTATATGTCTGAAACTGTGGTACAGAGGTATGTTTTAAAGGCCATCATTCACAAATTCACTATTTGTACATAGAATATGGTTAGAGTAAATGGAACAATGATGACACATTCTTGTGCTGAATATGTTGCAGGTAATCCCCAGTGACAACCTTCCTGTGTCAGATGCTGTTGGGAGTGGGGTCACACAGGTGTTTCAAGTGGGAAACATGTTGCAAGTCGTGCCTGGAAGTAGCATGTCTCCAGCACCTGTTCAGCCTGTTGTCATGAAGCAAACCAAGGTGGCTGTTGCTGCACCTCCTCCCACACCACCTCAACCAGGCAGTCAAGCTCATGGAACAGCAGAAGTGTCAGTAGGGCACAGTCCCATTGCTTCATCTCCCATTGCCAAGGTAGGCCCCTGTTATATGTTTTCCATGAACAATGGCTGTTGTCTCTGGAGCAGACTATGTTGTTTCAAGTACAGTATATATATTTTAACACACTCAGTGGTATCATGATTTTCCCCCAGACTAGTAGTTCCTAAAGTGTGCTCCAAGGATCTGATAGGATCTGTGACCATTTCCCAGGGGATTCATGTATATATTTCTATAATGACAACTTTGAAATTTACTTATTTTTAAATTAAATGACTAGCGTTTTGTTAACCTTTATCTTACGGCATTCAATTTAGTTTTCGTGCCCACGGTATGGTGTTTATATTAGATGGCCCTTTAAATCGTTGCGTGTGGTTGCCTATAGACGTTTATAAATTATGAACCAAAGGTGATGAAACAATTAAATAATCTGCACTGTTGCGAATAAATCAGAAATATTTCAGTTCAAGAAAAGTTTCAGTACAGTGGCTTACC
>Ga0123355_10006616_pt1 | contig 17202 bp, 13 predicted proteins | sample TergutEmb28metaG_3_FD_89872 | JGI IMG/M metagenome (GOLD analysis project Ga0123355, IMG submission 89872) | Embiratermes neotenicus P1 segment gut microbial communities from Petit-Saut dam, French Guiana - Emb289 P1 | ecosystem: Host-associated > Arthropoda: Insects > Digestive system > Gut ...
AAAATTTTCTCACAGAGGCACAGAGTCCACAGAGGAATTGAAGTCGTTTTGTTGTCTCTGTATGGTATAGTGTTTCAAGAATGAGGGGTATCGTTGTGTAATTTATCAAATTAGATTCACGTGACGTCCAACATTACTACAGTCACCCCTTACAAAAATCATAGACATATCAATAGCTTTGCGATATCATTCTCAAATGCAAGACTACTGTGGGCAACAAATATCCGCGATAAACAGGAGGACAACCATGACCATCAACACCTACAAACTAACCAACAAAAACGGCATGATAATTACCGTAACAAACGTAGGTTGCGCAATTATTAAGCTAGAGCTACCAACCAAAGACGGCAAACTTACCGACATTGTGCTGGGTCTAGACAGTGCCGAAGATTATGCCACAAAAACACATCCATTTTTTGGCGTGATATGTGGGCGTATTGCCAACCGCATTAATAATGCAACATTCACCCTAAGCGGTAAAACATACACACTGGAAAAAAACGACGACCCCCACCAAATACATGGTGGCAGCCATGGTTTTGACAAAAAAGTGTGGACCGTGCTTAACGCAACCGAAAACAAACTGGTTTTCGAGTATAACAGCCCGGACGGCGACAGCGGCTACCCGGGCAACTTGGACGTGCGCGTCACCTATACCCTAAGCGACGACAATACCCTTCGCATGGACTATTACGCGACAACGGAAACCGAAACCGTTTGTAATGTAACAAACCATAGCTACTTTAACCTAAGCGGCCATGCCGACTCATGCATCTATGATCAAGTGCTGGAAATTTGTGCAGACCAAATAACACTAGCAGATGCAGACCTTATTCCCACAGGGGAATTTGGTAATGTTGCGGGCACTCCTTTGGACTTTACCGTCCCAAAACCCATTGGACAAGATTTGGTTGCCGCAGGCGAAATTACAAATACCGGCGGGTATGACCATAACTATGTACTTCGCGGCCCAGGTAAGGCCGCAAGCGCGTATTCTCCAAAAACAGATGTGCGCATGACTGTATACACAAACAGCCCCGGCATTCAACTTTACACAAGTAATATGCTACCTGATGAAGGGTACACAGGCAAAGGTATAACATATGTTAAGCACTCCGGCTTTTGCTTGGAAACGCAGTTCTTCCCGGACAGCGTAAACCAGCCAAATTTCCCGTCCTGCATAGTTAAAAAGGGTACCCCGCAGGAATTTTATACGGAGTTTAAATTTGAATTTTAAATCAAATCGAAATCCAACGTACCCTTTTCTTCGCCATTTACAATTAACGTAATGGAATGCACACCCGGATAATGCTTTCTTGTGCTTAAATCTGCAAGCGAATGGTTTTTCGTATACCGCTTTGTTTCGTTTTTGGGAAAAGTACTTTCCGATATTTGAAATATTTTGCGATTACGTTTGCCATTCGCTTTTACATAGTCGATACCGTATTCCAGTCTAATTTTTGCTTCCTCTGCCGTGGATATTGTGAAAGAAAAAGCAACATCGCCGCCAATAGAAACGGCTACCTCATTAATTGCAAAATCCGATACCGCTGCGGCGGCGGTAAAGCCAAAAATGGTCAAAACATCCTTGTTACCTTTTTTCAACAGTGAGCGGCACCCATGCTTAACAACCCAGTTGGTGTGTTCGTTTTTGCCGTACCATTGTTTTGCTATTTTTGCCACAAGGTCAGGGTGGGTTTTAGAAATATCGTTCAAATTATTTGCAACGCTTTTGCGTACATACAAAGATGGGTCGGCCTTTAGCTGTTCCAAAATTGGCAAAATAGGGGTGGGGTCTTTCTTGTACTTGGCCAGCGCTTGCCCCCATGGCAAAGCGGGCCTGCACCCTTCGCTTGAAAGGCGGCGGATATGTTCGTTTTCGTGCTTGCTCCATACGTACATCTGCGCCATCATTTTTTCTTCGTGATTAATTATGAATGGCCGTACTGCAAATTCGGACGATGAATACTGGGTGTAGAGTGCCAGCGCGTCCATGGATATGTCCCAGTGTTTTTCGTCTAGCCCAAACATCTCTACAAAAGTAGGGAAGAAGATGCCGAAGTCTGATTTGTGGACTGCAACAACTTTATCTAAAATAGATATCGCCGCAGGGTAATCTTTGGGCAGGTATTTTTGCATGTTAGCGGTTATTTGATTAACCCGCCCCTTTAGCTCAAGACTGTCCCATGTTTCGTCCATTGTGGACGTTACAAAGTTTTCAATTTGGAAGGGTTCGTAAACCGATTGAATTTCAACTGCCAATTTGTTAAGATAATCCTGGTTAAACCAGTTCTTTAGTTGGTCTGCCATAGGGTCACCGCTTTCGTTTTTTTGTTTTTTTGCATTGTACCATAAATTTATACATACAAGGAGGCGTTACAGGTGCTGGATCTGACAAAAGAAATATCCCGTTTAGAAGAACGCACAAACGCCACTATTTTAGCACTGCGCTACTGGCAGGCGTCTCGTTTTTCTGCTTCCGAAGGGGATGCCCGTGTTTTAATGCAACGCGCAAACCATACGGCACTTACGGCGCACCGTAAAAGCCCGTCCAATATAGACCTGTACACCCTTGCTATATTTTTGGCAATAGAAGCCGGGCATTACGACTCTGCCAACGAAATGCTTGACAAAGCCATGGGGTTTAGGTCTTTTTTGCGTGCAAATGCACCACGCCAATACGCCGAGCTGTGCTTCTTGTACGCGTATTTGGAAATTAACCAAAAACGCTATCGCTCCGCAAAAAAGCATTGGCGGCTAATGACCGACCATATTCGCAATATCAAACCCTGTGCAGAGTATACGATTATGCAGGGCTTGCTTCACCTTGCGGCGGAAGAGTATGGTGACGCATACGGCTACCTTCGCGAGGCGTTTCTTGCCGGGTCAAACAGCATCTTTTTATATGAAGGACTATATCGTTTTTACTGCAAAACGCCCCACAAACCTGAAGGCACAGCAATTTTAGCCATACTAATTTACGCGGCCGGGCGTGGGGTGGACATCGCAAAACTTGCACTAAGCCACCAAAACGCGCTTTTTAACGCAATTGCGGCAAACCCGGAAGCGGGCGAACATCTTTATAACATAAGCGGGTACCCGCCACTGCTTTCGGTAATTTGCACATCACGTATATCTATGGGCGATGTTAGTGCTACAGCCTATGCTTACTACAAAGATGCCGAAAACAAACAAATTTTTGTACACGGTTTGTTTTCCGCAATTGTGCATGGTGCCTACGAAAACAAAGCAACCCATATAAACCACTATGCCTTGTCACAGTTTCTTCAAACGGCAGAAATGAATGCCAAGCTTGCGGTGTATATCTATCATATAATATTAACAAGTCCCCATTTGGCAGACCTTTTGCCCCAACAGCAAGCCCGCATTTTGCAGCTTGCGGCCGATTGTTTGCAGGCGGGAACTACAGGTCACGAGGTAAATAGTCTATATTATTATTTTTGGTCAAGGTGCCGACTGCTTAGCATAACAGGCACAAGCGTAGACCAGGCAGAAGAAATTTTAAGGCGTGAGCTTACCATGTTTCGCGTTAGCGCGCACGAGAATTCCCTAGTACGGTATGTATATATCACCGAGCCTGAAAAACGTGGCATGGTGGTATGCGACATGCAAAATGAAATAATAATAGAAGCAAGTGGCCAAGCAATATCCTACACCTGCCTGGGTGCCCAGCAGCGTGCTATCTTTGAAGAAGAATTATCAATTAGCCGAATGGTTCCCGGTGCGGACGCCGAACTTTATCAGTATTTTTTTAACAAGGGCGATAGGCGTTTTTACCTGCTAACTTTTTTGACAAACTATTACCTGGAATATGAAACTCCGCCAGACGCCGCAATTCCCGTATTTGAGGCAATGCTTGCCGAACGAGCAATAACAAAAGCGTATAGAATGCGTATTTTGGTAACCCTTGGCCAGCTTCATTACAATGCCTTTAGCTTTGACCAAGCCCTGGAATGCTATGGCGAATTAGACGAAGATGCATTGGAAAACGATTTTACCAAGCAGATTTTGAATGTATATATGCAGACCCACGAAGCCGAACGGGCAGTTAGGTTGGTTTCAAAAAAGCATTCGTATATATGCGGCGATATTTTACTTGATGCGATATGTACATTGCTTACGAAGCCTGTAAACCATGCACCACTTGCTGAGGCGGCTTATAAACTTCTGTTGGGCGGGTACTACCGGGAGCAAATTTTAGACTTGGTTCTTGACCACCACCAAGGCAGTTACAGCGAATGGGTTGCCCTAGCCCGTGAGCTTTACAATTCGGGTTTTTTAAGCATGAGATTAAATATGCGTATTTTGGAGACCGCCATCTGGATGACCTGCTGGGATGCCGATATGCAGCAAGCGTTTGTGCAAGTGTATACCCAGTCCAACCTTTGCGACGAACAGGACAAGAAACATTCACAACGCTTGCTGCCTTTAATTCAAGACGGCGAGGCACCCCACCCCACCCCAAACTGTACAAAAGCTGTACAAGGTACAAGTTTTGAGCGGCTTGGGACGCCCGCAGAGCTCGCCTTGGCCGCGCTAATAGATGATTTTATTGAATACGCCACCTACGAAATTTTGGCAAACGACCTTCGCCCAGAATATGAAGTGCTTGAAATTTTGGAAAACCACCGCGACACCCTGCTAACCTGGGGGCTTGCAAGTTGCTATCTTCGCCATAATATAACCACTCGCAAATCTGAAGAAGTTTTGGCCGATGCAATAGACGAGCTAGAAAACGCGGGCATTTTGTTCCCAATTTTTAAAGAAGCAAAATTCGCCCGTATACCCTATATAGAAAAATTTCAACCATTTGTTTACCGTGGGCTTCCCAACAAGGAATACAACCTAAACTACCGAACAAATGACGACATGCTATATACAGCAATACCAATGCAATATGTAAAATACGGCCTGTATGTGGCCTGTTTGCCCCTGTTTTATAACGAAGAGGTTACGTACTTTTTTAGCGAAGAAATGCCAACAGGCAGCATTGCCACAAAAACGCAGACCATAAAAAACACCACCCCATTCCTGCACGACCACCCGACCGACCAGTTTTTTGCAATTAACAACGCCCTAGTTTACGAGCAAATGTTTAAGCATGATCAAGTAGAAAAGGCCGTTGCCGGCCTTGTTAAGGAAGTACAGGATATAAGGGGCAGGTTGTTGTAGGCACTACCAGCCAATAAGGCTAAGAATGTCACGTTGTAAAACTTCGTCCATCGCAAACCAGAATGTATGCTCATTGTCAACTATAGCAAGAGCAACAGCTCCGACATTGGGGCGCGCTGTAAAATAAACTCTTGTCTCGTGCATTTCTCCGTTTGCAATTAAAAACGGGGGAACGCCGAAAAGAATTTCATCTAACCATGGGTCCGTATAGCCGTAGAAAACAAAATTTTTTATCCCATCGTACAGTAACATTAACTCTGAATACGAGAAATCGATTTTTCCATGAGGTTGATGATAAAAATGCCACAGAGATGTTAATTCGAAATTATCTTGAAAGGTCATTGGAAGGTAGCTTATAATTTGCCCACTTGGCAGGTCCGTTTCATTTTCAGACTGGCTACCGCAACTTGTTAAAGATAGTAATGCTAATAAAGTTATAATTGTAATAATTTTTATTTGTAGCAAAATGGGGCGGTCTTTATGTTCTCTGGTTTCGCGTGCGGTTTTAGACTTTTGGAAATTGCAAATTTCATCTATAGCTGTTTCAGATAGACGCTCATTGCCATCACGGATATTGATATCTACACTAGTAGACATAACTTTTGCTCCTTCTAGCAATTTTGGTCGGGTTTACTTTTACAAACTTTCATCAAAATCCTTCCGGAACTGGCGAGCCAATTCGTTCGGCCAGTCGCCAATGGGCTGCAAACGCCCAAAGAAGAAACGAAGCACACTTGGTTCTTCTACAAATTCTAAACCGCCAATAAGGTGGCGATTATGGTAAAGCCAGTTAATCCTGTCGGCTGTGTATTTAATTTGTGACAATGTAAACACGCGCCTAGGCACTGCAAGGCGCACAAGTTCAAGTGGTGCAGCGCGCTCTGTGCCGTCTTCGTTGCGCTGTTCGCTCATTGTGCCGCGCTCCATGCTGCGCACACCGCTTGCTATAAATATGGCGGCAGCAAGGGCACCTGCCGGATACTGTTCTTGTGGAATATGGGCACAAAACTGTTTTGCGTCTACATGGCAACCAAGGCCGCCGGGGGGCGTTACAACCGGAACATTATTTGCCAAAAGCTCGTTACATAAAGCTTCTACAATTATTGGGGTTTGGCTAACCACGTCAAAATCCATTGTCTCTTCAAGGCCAACGGCTAGGGCCTCCATTTCCCTAACTGACATTCCGCCATATGTTAAAAAACCTTCGTACAACGGAACAAGTTCGCGCATTTTTAGGAACAATTCGTCGTCGGAAACTAAAATTCCGCCGCCCCGGGCAGAGCCTAGCTTGCGTGCAGAAAAATATACAATATCCATAAGGGACGCAATCTCCCGCGTAATTTCTTCTATTGCAGTGTCAATATAGTCTTTGTCGCGCACTTTTATAAAGTACAAATTGTCGCCAAGAAGGCTGGCGTCGCAAATAAGTTTAATGCCTTCGCTACGGCAAATGCGCGAAACTTCCCGCATATTTTCCATGGAAACGGGCTGGCCGCCAATAAGATTTGTACCAACTTCGATACGCACAAAGGCAATTTTTTCTTTGCCTATACGCTTTATGGCATCTTTTAATTTGTCTATGTCCATGTCGCCTTTAAAGGGGGCATCACTTTTTATTTTAAAGGCTTCGTCAATAACAAGCTCTTCCATGGTGCCGCCGTTTACCGTAATATGAGCCTTTGTGGTGGTAAAATGATAGTTTGTAAGTGTAGCAAGTCCAGGCTTTACAAAGGTTTGGGCAATGATATTTTCACACGCGCGACCTTGGTGAGCCGGTAAAAAATACTTCATGCCAAAAATATCTAAAAGAACTTTCTCTAGCCTAAAATAAGTTTCGGATCCTGCGTAGCTGTCGTCGGCTTTCATCATTGCGGCGTACTGGTTTTGGCTCATTGCGTTAACGCCGCTGTCGGTTAGCATGTCCATAAAAACATCACGGTTGTTTAGCAAAAATGTGTTAAACCCTGCGTCCGACATGTGCTTTAACCTTTCTTCTACAGGAAGGAGGTTTACACGTTGCACCATACGCACCTTGTGCATTTCCAACGGAATATTCTCACCCGAAAACAAGTTTACTTTTGACATTTTGTTCTCCTTTTTGGCGCACAATTATTGCGCTTTGTATTTTTTATTTATAAATTCGTCCGCTGCCACCACAATGGGGGCAATTTACCTCCACCAATTGGCTAAGAGATAGCCGCCGTTTTGGGCGCGCCATTTGCACAACACCAAGTCTGCTAATACCAAAAATCTCCGGATTAGTGCGGTCGCGCTTTGCCTCTTTTGCAAGGGCTTCCATTAATATGTTTTCGTCGTCTTTGTTATGCATGTCTATAAAGTCAATAATAATTGTGCCGGAAAGGTTGCGCAAAATTATTTGGCTAATTATAACTTTAGCGGCCTCCAGGTTGGTGTTAAGCACTGTTTTGCGGTAACTTTGGTTATTGGTATTATTACCTGTGTTTACGTCCACCACCACGCAGGCTTCGGTCTGCTCTATTGTGATAAAGCCGCCACAGGGTAGGGACACTGTTTTTTCCAGTGCCTTTTTTATTTGAGAATTTTTAATTAACTTGCTGTCGTGGGCAAAAATCTTGTCCCTCAAAAAGGGGGCCAGGGTGCAGATGAAGTCTTTTGTTTCATCAAACCCTGCGCCGCTGATACAAACTTCGTCCAAGGTGTCGTACAGTATGTCGGTTAAAATGGGGGCAAGAGGGATTGCAGCGTCGGGATACAGTTTCGCCGGGGGTAAGGCGTAGTTTGCACGTTCAAGAATTTCCTCAAATTTCTTATGCAAGTTTGTTATTTCCTCTTGCAGCATTTCCTGTGTACAATTTTTGGCGTTGGTGCGCACAATTGCGCCATAACCGGCAGGGAGTAACCCACGCGCTAACTTTTTTAAACGACGGCTTTCCTTTTCGTCGGTTATTTTATGGGAAACTCCGGTTTCGCCTGCTGGGTGCTTGTACAATATTAATAGATGCCCCTTCAGGTTTATGTCCTGGCTTACATATGCCCCTTTTTGCGATGTTGCATCTTTTTGGACTTGTACCAAGAGAGGTTGCCCGCTTTTTAAACTATGCCCGTCTTTTAAATTTGCAAATGCGTTTTTGCCACTTCCGATATCTATAAACGCGAACTGACCCGGCATGATTGTGCGCACACGCCCAACCAATACCTCTCCCACGCGGGATGTGGTTTTTTGTAGCGATAGCTGACCCGACGGCAATGCTTGGCTGCCGGGTTCGATATGCAATTCCTTTAAGATATTATTTTCGGTTATGGCTATGCGAGAGGTTTCTAGGTCTATCAGTAGTTTTGTCATTTTTGTCTCCCAAGAGTAAAGCGGGAACGCTTGCGTTCCCATTTGACCCGCAACTATATCTAGCGTACTCCAAAACCGTGAGCGAGAACACCGCAATTTGACTGCAAAGAAACCACGACGCGGCGTACCTAAAGGCACGCAAGGAGTTGATGCAGCAGTGTGGAAAAATTGCAAGTTATCGTTCATGGTTTTGAGGTGCGTTAGCTATAAAGTGTGGGTTTAGTATAAAGTGGTTTTATTCACACTTTAGTTCACCAAATTATTTTTCAAAAAGTATACCATATTGCGCGGTGTGTGAATATGTAAGAAATATTCAAAAGCTCCCATCGGCACAAAAATCGTGATTATGGGAGCTTTTGGTCACTTAGAGCAATCTCATGGGATGTTATTTAGGGCGTGTTCCCACTAACGAACGCACATCTTTGCGGCTTCAGCACGTTTGCTGCGCAAACGCCGTCTACGGCGTCCGGCCTTCTTGCCGGTACATGATGTTTCCGCATCTTCTTCGAATTTTTTCCTTGCGTGCCTTCTGGCACGCGGCGTCAAAAATCTCTCGAACCTGCGAAAAATCAGGCTCGCAAATCTGCACATTCTTATGGTGGGAACACGCCCTAGTATGAAATATGGCTATTCCAAACCTACATATCGCCTAACCTCGTTTTCGATACGGGTTTTGGTTGCAAACAGTGGCTTTTTAAGCACGGTTATGGTTATGAAATTTTCATCAACTACATATTTGCCTTCAAAACCAAAGCCCGAGCCATAACCTTGGTGAAGGTCGCCAGTCCATTGGATGTTGTGGGTTTTAGCGTCAGTTGCCGCGCGCGTGTATAAAGATTCCAGATTCTGTGGTATTGGGATTTTTATTGTCATACAGGTCATTCCTTACTAGAATACGATGCGTTTTATCATATGTACGGGGCTACTTAAATGTTAAAAAAAAATTACCTGTAACAAAACTGCAATAAAAAACAAAAGAAAAATGCATGGCAATATGTTATCATGGGCACAATAAGCGCACCTGTTTACAAATTATATTTGACAGGGTGCTTTAAATTATACGAATGGAGAGATAGAAATGAAGAAAGTACTAACCCTGGCTTTGGCAGTGACCCTAGCCGCAGCTAGTGTAGTGCCGGTAATGGCTACAGCTGCCGACGATTATGACGAAGCCTACTACTACAACGAAAACGATGATGATTACGACAACGATTACACTTACGACAATGGCAACGACTACGCCGCACCTTACGACAACGGCGATGAAAACGGCCTAGACATCGAACTCGCAGAAGCAATACCGGCTGCTGTTAGCAGAACCGGCTACATCACAGACTATGACGCAGAAAACCAAACCGCCATTTTCGAAAGCGAAGATTATGGCAAACTAATCCTTCACTTGGATCGTGGTACAGCAATTGTTTATGCCTATGATGGTTCACCCGCAACACTTACAGAGGGTGCATATGTAAAATTGTTCCACCCAATGGCAATGGCTCTTATTTATCCACCGCAAACATCACCTTTTGCAATTATAGTTGGCCTGGACGAAGTAGAACTTGCGCCAAATTTCCATGTAATTAGCTCGGTTGAATGGGAAGACGACACGCTGCTTGTTAAAGTAGACAATGGCGGCCTTATTATCCGCATGGATGAAGACACCCCGCTTAACCCGCATCTAACACGCCAAATAGTAACATTGGACAGCCTGCAACCAGGCGACGAATTATTATTCTGGTACAGCACTGTTGCTCAAAGCATTCCCGCACAAACAACCGCAAGCCGCGCATTGTTTATTCGCGCCGGTGAAGTAGAAGATGACGACATCGAATACAATGACGGCGAATACAATGAAAATGACGACGCCTACGGAATCGTACTAATTGAAGATGGCGATTTGCCTCTGCCTCCTGCGCCAATAACCATACCCGGTACAGGCATAATGCGTGATGGTGCCGAATTCTTCCCGGTACGTGCAACAGCAACCATTGCAGGTTTTGAAGTTATGGACTGGAACGCGGACACCAGTACTGCAACATTGTCTGACGGATACAGTACAGTCTTGATTGCCAGCAATTCAAACTCTTTCTACCTTGATGGCGAAACAGTTCTGCTTTATGCCAAAACAATAATAATTGAAGGTAGAATGTACGCAACCGCAGACTTTTTTGCAAAACTAGTAAAGTAAGTGAATATTTTTGACATTATAGGGCCAATTATGATTGGCCCTTCTAGTTCTCACACAGCAGGGGCAGTGCGCATTGGTCGCATTGCCCTTAAAATTCTTGGTGAAGATGCGGCTACTGCCGAAATTGGTCTTTCCGGATCTTTCGCTAAAACATACAAGGGACATGGCACAGATAAGGCCATTATTGCTGGCATTCTTGGCATGAAACCCGACGACGAACGCATTCCAAACAGTTTGCAACTTGCAAAAGAAGCACAGCTCAAATATAATTTTTCCCATACAGAAATTAAGAACGCCCACCCAAACACGGCAGTCATTGACCTAACGGGCGTAAAAGGTGCAAAGTGTACCGTAGAAGGCGTTTCGGTTGGCGGCGGGAATATACAAATTACTAAACTAAATGGCATGAAAGCCGCCTTCAACGGCACCTACAACACTCTTATTATTGCCCACAACGACAGACCCGGCGTAATTGCCGCCGTAACGGAAAAACTTGCGCAGTTTAACATTAATATAGGAAGCTTTCGCCTGTCTCGCTCAAATAAAAATGAGCTGGCTATAATGACAATTGAACTTGATTCGGGCGTAGACAAACCCTTAGTAAGCGAACTTAGGGAACTTGAAAACATATCAAGTGTGGTATACATGCGCCCAATGACATAGAGGTAAACGCTAGCGACACATAGCGAAAAAGATGCCGTCAGACACCGGACTTATTTTGGGAGGGAACAGTCAATGTTAAATTACCGCTCTGTGGCAGAATTGGTTTTGCTTGCGGATAAAAACAGCCAAACCATAAGCCAGTTAGTTTTGACCGACCAAGCACAACAAATGCAAATTTCCGAAGCTGATGTATTAAAACGTATGGAAGAAAACCTTGCCGTAATGCGAAAATCTGCCCAAAAAGGGTTAGAGCCAGGTTTAAAATCCGTAAGTGGGCTTACGGGTGGAGACGGATACAAAGCATACAAATACGCCGCAAGTGGTAAAACCATAGGCGGCTCTTTTTGCGCCCATGCGGCGGCATTAGCAATTGCCATACAGGAAGTTAACGCCGCAATGGGCAAAATTGTGGCAACCCCAACTGCGGGTTCTTGCGGGATACTGCCTGCCGGGGTTTTAACAATGATGGAACAAAACCGGGTTTCTCAGGAAGCCGCAACAATGGCACTTATAACTGCGGGCGCAATAGGAATGGTAATTGCGAACGAAGCAAGTGTATCCGGCGCAAAAGGGGGTTGCCAGGCAGAATGCGGTTCTGCCGCGGCAATGACTGCCGCCGCACTTGTGGAACTTAGTGGCGGCACAAACAGTATGGTTGCTCATTCTGCCGCAATTGCTTTGCAAAATTTGATGGGGCTTGTTTGCGACCCTGTTGCCGGGCTTGTGGAAGTTCCGTGCATTTTGCGCAATGGGGGCAGTATTGCAATAGCAATTAACTCGGCGGATTTAGCCCTTGCAGGGGTGGAGTCCATTATCCCAATAGACGAAGTAATACTTGCCATGAACGAAGTGGGTAACGCCATGCCGGAAAGCCTTAGGGAAACATCTCAAGGCGGGCTTGCCGCTACACCTACTGGCAAGGCCATTTACGAACGCATTTTTGGTTGACTAATAGATGATGAACAAGTATAGTCACGGGAATGTAAAACTGTCCCGTTATTGCGCAGCAATTTTTGTGCAATACAAGGAAACAGTGGCGCGGCGCACCCGGCGGTGCGCAAGGAGCAGTTGACGCAGTAGTGCGCACAAATTGCAAGCAAGAATGGATTGTTTTGCGTTCCTGTGACTATAATTGCTTTGCGATGATTGGAGAATTTTATGGTTGGAAATATTTCAAAACAAAAACGTGATGTCTTGGTAACGAAAATCGGGCAAATTCGGACTTTTGTATCGGCCGCGCCACAGGATGAAAACACAGGGAACCTGCTAACTTATTTAAGCGACCTTGAAAAAGAGGTTAAGAGCAAAAAGTATGGCCTTGTTTTTGAAGAGCACCGTGAAACTGTGGATGAGTTGCTTGACACGCATATTCCTGTGCTGACCGAAGATAAAGATTTGTTTATTGATAATGGTGGGCAGATAAACTTTCTTATTGAAGGGGATAACTTAGCCGCGCTAAAATTGTTACTCAAAACGCATCGTGGAAAGGTAGATGTGGTTTATATCGATCCTCCATATAATCGTGGCAAGCGGGATTTTGTCTATGATGACAATTATGTAGATGCACTTGATACCTTCAAACACAGCAAATGGCTTTCATTTCAAAAGGCACGCCTCTCTATCGCGAAAGAACTAATGTCCAAAGGTTCATTAATTTTTATTTCAATTGACGATAACGAAGTGGCACAGTTAAAAATGCTTTGCGATGATATATTTTCGCCAGATAATTTTATTAATATGTTTATTTGGCAGCGTAATTCTAGCGGCAAGACAGAAAAGGACAAGTTTACTGTCAACACAGAGTATGTCCTGTTGTATGCCAGGAACAAGCCTTATATTCTGGAACCAGCTTATAAGCCTTTAGCCGTATCATCAAGAAAGCTGTATAAACACGATGACCAAGATGGCAGGGGGCGGTATCAGACGGTTAGCTTGCAAAAACCCCGAGACCCCGGACCTGAAACCACATATGATTATATCGACGAAAACGGCAAAGTTTGGAAATGCCCCGCCAAGGGATGGCGCATGACTTATGAAAAAGTGAAGGCACTGGAGATGGATAACCGCCTAGTTCTTTCCGGAAATACCCTGCGTGTAAAAGATTACTGGAACGAGCGCGAAAATGAAGGAAAGCGTATTGATACGCTTTGGAATGATTTGTCCGAAAACAATGTGGGCACTACCGAACTTGAGGCGGCTGTAGGAAAAACCGGAGCCTTTGATAATCCCAAACCAACAGATTTAATTATGCGGTGTTTGCAGATAGGTAAAAAGGACGGTATTGTGCTTGATTTTTTTGTGGGTTCAGGCACAACCGGTCAAGCGGTACTAAAACAAAATGCCCTAGATGGCGGCCGTCGCCGCTTCATACTCTGTACCAACAACGAAAACAACATTTGTCGCGACGTTACATATGAACGTATCAAGGGCGTAATCGACCGGGATAATTATCAAACCTCTCTAAAATATTATCGCATCAATTACATTCCAATTTCTGAAAGAGTATATTACGAATACGCAGATGAGCTATTGAAGCATATAAGAGAACTAATTGAGTTGGAAAACGGCATTAACTTTACGGGAAATGCCGAAGTTGCTATCATCCTTACAGACGAAGAGTTAGAAGCATTCCTTGCAAACGCAAGCGAATACGAAAAATGCTGCCGCCTATATCGCGGACACGACATTTTACTTTCGGCACAACAAGAAGCAAAGCTCCAAGAACGTGCCATTACAATTTGCGTAGTTCCTGATTATTATTACAGGGAATTGGAGGATGGACAATGAGTATTTCATTAGCTAATTTTCAGCTTGATGCTATTCGCCAGCTGATGGAAGGCATGGTATCTGACAAGCGAGAGATTGTTTTGAAAAGCTGTACGGGTAGCGGAAAAACCATTATTCTTACTCACTTTATGAATGAGTACATAAGGTGTTACGGCAATGTGGTTTTTGTCTGGCTCACTCCCGGTAAAGGCGAACTTGAAAGCCAAAGCAAGAAGAAGATGGATAAATATATTCACGGAGCTTCCACAAAAGAGCTTCTTGATGTTATGACCAGCGGTTTTTTCGCAGGCGATTTTTGCTTTATTAACTGGGAAAAACTGACCAAGAAGGGCAATAACGCTCTTAAAGACGGCGAGAGAGCCAATTTTATTGATAGGACAGAGAGTGCCCACGACGAGAGGTTGCGTTTCGTTGTAATTGTGGATGAATCCCACCAAAACGACACTATCAAAGCTGATGAAATTATCGAACTTTTCAAAACAGATAAAATTATTCGCTGTTCCGCCACCCCAAAGCCGTACCCCAAAGCATTCAATATTGATATTCCCGAAGAAGATGTTATTGCCGAGGGGCTTATTAAGAAAGCCCTTGTAATAAATGAAGACTTCGCTCAAAACATAAGTGTAGACGATCAAGTTTCATATCTTCTTGAAAAAGCAATCGACAAGCAGCGAGTCCTTCGTTCAGAGTTTTTGCAACGTGACATTTGTGTAAATCCTTTGATTATCGTGCAACTTCCCAATAAATCTGATTTGCTTCTTGATGGAGTTGAGCGATATTTTGAAAAACAGGGAATCACTTATGAAAATGGACAACTTGCTATTTGGATGTCTGAACGTGAGCGCAAGCAAAACCTTGAAGATATTGAAGCACCAACCGCAGAACCTATTGCCGTAATTATTAAACAGGCGGTAGCTACTGGATGGGACTGCCCCCGTGCGCAGATATTGGTTAAGTTACGTGACAATATGAGCGAAACATTCGAGATTCAAACAATAGGACGTATCCGCCGCATGCCTGAAGCAAAACATTACGGGAGTGACTTGCTGGACAGTTGCTATCTATATACTTTGGATGAAAAATTTACAGAAGGTGTAAAGCAAAGTCTTGGCAAAGGTGCGCTTGACGGGTTGCGTCTTACCCTAAAACCTGAGCATCGCTTTTTTTCGCTTATTGCCGAGTACAAAACAGATGTACCTTTCCCCCGTGATGCAAAGTTGGCGTTACGGGTCATTAAAAAATATTTTGAAAAAACTTACAATACCGATGGCAAGACCCTTCAAAACCAAACTCGCCTGGAAGCACATAGCTATATATTTTCAAGTGAAGTTGTTGATTATGCGAAGTCGGGGTCGGTCAACAAACTCACTCGTGAACAATTTGATGAACTTAGCACAATAAATATCCGTGCGAAACTCGATACACATAAACATGGCCGTGACTTTCACCATTGCGCCGCCGAAATTGGTTTGAAAATTACATTGGATTACAATAGTATCAACACAATTTTACAGCGGTTATTCACCAAAGCAAAGGGAGATTCGGCTCGCATTCTTAGTTTAGAATGGCGCGACTTCTACGCTTTTGTCATAAATAACAAGGGCAGACTAAAATACGATATAGCGGCAGCGATGGCAGACGAAACCCTGCAACTAGAACTAAAAACACAGGACATTACAGACAAACCCATCGGCTTTCCGCAAACTATGATGTTTTTCTATGACTCCCAAGCAAAAGACCAAGCTGTAATGAGTAAGAACGTGTACCATGGTTATCTATCATCAGCCGAGATTCGTTCAGCTTCGGAACGGCTTTTTGAACAATATTGCGAAACGTCAGGCAAGATACAGTGGTTCTACAAAAACGGCGACAAAGGGCTAGAGTTTTTCTCTATCGTTTATGAAGATAATTTTGGAAAACAAAAATCGTTTTATCCCGACTACATTGTGGGGGATGTTAGTGGAAACATTTGGGTTATAGAAACCAAGGGTGGCTTTACCCGCTCAGGTCAAAGTGAGGACATTGACGCATATACAGCCAAAAAATTTAATGACCTCAACCGCTATTTGAAAAAACACAATAAACTAGGCGGTATTGTTCGCCAAGACAAACAATCGCAAAAATTATGTATTTGTACGGACAACTACAGCGATGACATTCGCAGCAATGACTGGCGGCTGCTTAGCGACGTGCTTTAAGAAAAGGGCATACGCACGTTGAGGTTGATACAACAACACGATATCCAACCCCTCTTTTATTTGGGATGTGTAATGCATTTAGCTATAATCATAGTGAGAAGCTGCGATGCTCCCAAGTGACGTTCTCGCTGATTGAACTTGTGCCTTTGTGTGTATCAATGACTATAAAAAAAGTCTGTGGTTAGCTAATAACTAACTACAGACCTTTTTTTACGCTTGCCCAACAATACGTCTTAAGTGCCTTTCTGTATATCCATACTTTTTCGACAGGCTTGCAACATTAAAGCCGTTAAATTCTTTGCGTGCTTCTTGTTCCAAACAGCCGGAAAAAACTTTGCGTATGTTTGGCACATAAATTGTTAATCCTCCAAAATGTTCGACAAAATCGTATACGACATCAAAGCCGTAGGCTTGATAAATTGCGTCGTAAGGTTGCATAATTTCAGCCGGATGAAGAATGGCGGATTGCCTTAGTAAGGATTTGTTCATAGCTACCTCCTTGTGTAAGTTTATGGATAAATATTACACATATCGTGTAGCTTTGTCAAGCGCAAATATTTCAACTAGGGTGTGTTCGGTATAGTCATATAAGCTGAAAACCGTCCAATGTAACGCAGTAATTTGACTCAATACGAGAAAGCGACGACGACGCGTACCCAAAGGTACGCGAGGAGTTGTTGATTGCAAGCAATCAACTTGCTGACGAAGTAGTGCGGAAAAATTATAGCTAGCGTACTTCAAAACCATGAGCGAGAACGCAGCAATTTGACACAATGCAAAGAAACGACGACGCGGCGTGCCCAAAGGCACGCAAGGAGGAGTTGATGCAGCAGTGTGGAAAAATT
>Ga0123355_10006617_pt1 | contig 17200 bp, 10 predicted proteins | sample TergutEmb28metaG_3_FD_89872 | JGI IMG/M metagenome (GOLD analysis project Ga0123355, IMG submission 89872) | Embiratermes neotenicus P1 segment gut microbial communities from Petit-Saut dam, French Guiana - Emb289 P1 | ecosystem: Host-associated > Arthropoda: Insects > Digestive system > Gut ...
AAAAGGCCTGTGACAAGAGATATCCATATCGTATAATAATAATGATAATAATAGTAATAATAATATATTTATACAATATGATATATATAATTTGACTACTACAATATACTTGTCTTAGACATGTATACACACTCCAATCTAGTTATTATAAAAACAACGGTGATGACGAACCTTATGATGATGTTGTACTGTTTCAACTGCATACACTGTAGACATGTGTCCACGTAGTGCCAAGCCCCAGTGGAGGAAAACACACACACTCAAATTAAATCACAACAATACGAGTAACAATTGCATGTAGTTAATTATACATATCACATTTGACGTCTTGTGATATCAATTTAGTATTCATTACATTCAGTATCAAGCATACAGTCAACCGACATACTCACATACTCATACAAACAACATTTATTCATTTAGTGTGTATCATGGCAGTTCAGTATAGTTTGGCTCGAAGCGCCAATAGTTTGCCATTAAATACATATATTTATACAATGTGTTCCTTTATGGGGAAACTGCTCGCCCTAGAGCGGACGACATCTTTGCTGCCTATGGGCCATTAACACCTCCCTCTCTAGTGCTGCCTCTAAATAAGAAAAATCTATAGATATATTATAACATTTTGATTAATTACAAAGTAGTTCGGCGAAGGTCTTTATATAAGAAGCTCATTCGTACTTCTATTGACATCCACCATAAAACATATTAGACGGGCTTAGGAAAACAACTGAGACTCTTAGTTAACTAGAATCTAGTAGGGAAGCTAAGCTACAGAGCGTCATAAAGTTTTATAGGGGACATTTAATTTATATTAAGATTCAAAACCCGATAACTTCCTACAGACTACAAACATAAACTGAGAAAATATATTTACATACACAAAGCACAATATTTAGTAAGCTGTAGGAACATTTACAGAGCAGCCACAATGAACAAGCTTCGACACTTTCTCTTCCCCTTACAGTATTATAAATTATACATAAAACTGGTTTGGAAATGGTACTATGAGCCAAGAAATTCAGAAAGGAATACACAAATATACAAATTATGGGAATTAGATCAACCTCAACCAAAGGTTACATCATTATCTGTCCAAACACAAATATATATATATATTTATCTGTGCATTGTGTCGGTATATTATTAAAAATTTGCATATTAATACATATATACATATATATATCTTATGTTTATTGGACCTTGCACCATTGTGATATTTGAAGACTAAAAGACCGGCTTGATGTCACTTGCTATTTTATTTCACTTCTTATGTGCTCAACATTTTTCGGACATTAATATATCCATCATCAGAAGCTTGCGACTATTCTGTTAAATTAGCACATTGGTCTATTATTCTTGGTTCGATGTGTTTTGTAGTTTCGGTGTGTTTGGTTTGGAGTGGTATCCGTGTTGCAGGCTGAAGCACAACAATGCACCTGATGATGGATATATTAATGTCCGAAACATGCTGATCACTTAAGAAATGAAATAAAATAGCAAGTGACATCAAGTTTTTCTTCTATTCTTCAAATATATATGTATATATATATATATATGATAAAATTTAAGTTTAGTTGTAGACAGAACATAACCCAAAAGTATTAAAGAAACCTGTCGCAAAAATAAAGACAAGCAGTCCCACTGCGACCGCTGTCATAACTTCTCCAGCTGTGAAACTCCCGGTCCAGATGACGCAAAACTTTTAATCCATAACGTAACACTGTGAGCGTGTCCGCGCAACAATTGTTGCCTTGGAAAAGCAATATTACTTTCCCGTTTTATTGTTGTTGAACTCTTTGCAGCTGTCGATATTATAAAGGTACGTATGTCTTATTGTTAAGTACCCGACATTTTGTTCGGATTTCAGAAAAAAGGGGGGTTTCTCAACAATTTTCGTGAAAATGGCTGATATAGAATTTAATGAAAATCTGTCGAGTGGCAGACGCTCTGATATATGTGGGGAGAATGACAAGGATGGAAGGGCAGACAGACATGATGAAGTTGAATAGGTTCTTTGCACAAATTACGCTAACTCGTCTAAAAGAGGAAAAAAGAGAATTTTGGTGACAACCGTGTTACTTGTGTGTGAGTGTGTGTTTGAGTGTATGTAGGTGTGAGTGTTTGTGTGTGTGTGAGTGTATGTAGGTGTTTGTGTGGGTGTGAATGAGTGTGTGTGTGTAGATTTGAGTGAGAGTGTAAATGTGAGCGTGTATGGTGTGTATGAGTGTAGGTTTGTGTGTGGGTGTGTGTGGGTGTGTGTGTTAGTGAGAGTGTGTGTGGGTGTGTGTGTTTGTGTGTGGGTATGTGGATGTGTGTGGGTTGGCGCGAGTGTGAATGTGGGTGTGTGCGTGTGTGTGGGTGTATGGGCGTAAGTATGAGTGTGTGTGGGTGTGTGTGAGTATGTGTGGGTAGGTTGAGTGTGAGTGTGTGTGTGTGTGTTGTGGATGTGTGTGGTTATTTGTGAGTGAGTGTGTGTATAGATGTGTGTGGGTGTGAGTGAGTATGTGTGAGTGTGAGTGTGTATGTGTGAGTGTGAGTGTGTATGTGTATGTATGTGCTTGTGTGTGTGTTTGTGTGTGGTTTGTGTGTGTGTCTGTGTTTTTGTGTGTGGTAACTACACATTTACAAGCATGCTAATGCGAAAACTTCAGTTTGCAGTACCCCACTTAATGTGAACGAACCTTGTACAAAATACAGGATTTCTTTACAAAATTTAATAAAACGAAGTTTTTAAAAATGTTTCTGAATTCTATGCAATATAAAGTGGGTTTTAAAAATTCTCTTCGGAGCTCTCACTTCCTTAGCGTTACTGTAAATGCATGAAATAAGAGACAAGTCTGAGGCTATCTGAAGCGTGACTAAGGAGGAAGCGTCGTTTGGAATGTGACGAACGGAGCTCTCAGGACCGACGCCAAAGTGTGGAAAAACCTGCAAATTTCTCCTTCACTTTGAAGGAAGGATGTACTACGTAAGTCCCAGAGATATGTAGAGAACTTCCAGAATGCATGGTGTCGTAACTCAGAAAATGGTAGCATCTAACATACAACAATGTGTCGTTACTCAGAAGGCGGTAATATTAACTTACTACGAAGTGACGTAACTCGGAAGACGGTAGCAGTCTACCAGACCACAAGTTGTTGTACCTCTGAAGATGGTAGGAATCTTACACACTACAGTGTTGTAACTCAGAAGATGGTGACACTACCAAACTACACGATTTCTTAACTCAGAAGATGGTAACTCTCTACCAGAATACACGGTGTCGTAACTTCGAAGATCGCAATCAAAGTATTCACGGCTATAAGAATTTGACACTCTATATCAAATTCTTTTTTCGAGATCAGCTCCATAAATTCTAACGACGTCTCCAACTTAAGACAGCGCTTTCATAAAACGACAGAATTTTCTCACCTCACGCCCCTTCTGTAGCAGGAGTAGCGACAGGGTATTCTGAACAAGGCCTTCTTTCTAGTTTCCTCTGACAGGGTCCACGATACCAGTGGGTGCTCACAACCCGAATACGAATACAATGGTGCCACGTTCATACAAAAGTACTTCTGCTTGCAGAATTGTCGTTCGTCGTTTGATCGCCCTAAGGACATGACCTTTAAAATCGTTAAACAAACTTCTTCCGTAGGTTTTGGCGAAGTCTCAGCAATCCCATGGATATCATATCATAAAGAAATGCGAGCAAAAGTTTAAAGTATTGTAAAATATTTATAGTGTACTATATATTGGTGCAGTTATAAATTTATAGTGTACTATATACCAGTGCAGTTATATATTTTAGGATTATGAATATTGTATTGCCGATGGGGGGACCGCTGTGGCACAGTAATTAAGGTGCTCTGCTACTAATCAGAAGGTCGCTGGTTCGATCCCAACTGGTGTCATTGGAATTTTTCATTGACTATGGCCCTGGGGTCGACTCAGACTCTAACAGAAATGACAACCAGGAGCATTTACTGGGGTTAAAGGCGACCGGTGCGTAACGCTGACAACCTTACCACCATCCTGTATCATTGTCATGAAATCTGGGAACCTTAACTTTCTGGAACACTCTGGGACACGGCAGGCCTGTAACGGGACTGATTTACCTACACTGCCGATGGGAAGAAACTTAACAAATCAAAATTCTATTTCGTAAGAAATTAAGAGCAAATTGAAATCAGGGATTGTTTTTTTGTCATTCGGTGCAGAATATTTTGTATTTCAGTTTGCCATCCAGAAATTTAAAAATTAAGATATACGGAAATATAATTTTGCCTGTTGTTTTGTTCAGGTGTGAAACTTGGTCGCTCACATTGGAGGAGAAACGCAGGCTGAGGTGTTTGAAAATAGGGCGTTGAAGAGAATATTTGGTTCTAAGAGGGACGAGGTAAGAGGGGAGTGGAGAAAACTATATAATGAGCAGCTTAATGATCTGTATTCTTCATCCATTATTGTTCTGGTGATCAAACCGAGAAGTATTATATTGGTGGGGCCTGTAGAGTGTATGGGGAATAACAGAAGGGTATTTAGGTTTATGGTTAGAAAACCTTCAGGCAGTAGAATGTGGGGGTATGGTCTGGATAGAGCTGGCTCAAGAAAGGGACCGTTGGCGGGCACTTGTGAATATGGTAATGAACTATATGGTGAGGTGAATTCAGTCAACAAACACAACTATAAAATATGGCTAAATGATGGTGTTTATTAGCAAGGAAAAACTACATATTTCGGCCTATAACGGCCATCTTCATGCCGAAACATGTAGTTTTTCCTTGCTAATAAACACCATCATTTAGCCATATTTTATAGTTGTGTTTTTTGACTTAATTCATCTCACCATATAGTTTAAATGCACAACGGGGATGGTACACCTCAGCGTTAATGAACCTTCGGGTTCCATAAAGTGTGGGGAATTTCTTGACTAGCTGAGAAGCGGTTAGCTTCTCAAGAAGGAGTATTTTCTGTGGAATAATTAAGTAAGTATGTAAGTAAGTACGTAAGTAAGTAATGTAGTTGGTACTGCCGATGCATTCAAGTTTAAAAATCCTGTAACATATGCATGTTCACTTTGCACGTTGCTGGTTAAGAGCATACAAATATTTAATACAATTTCTTCGATCCCACAACGATGCACATTATAAAACTGTATGCACATAACAAGCTACTTACATCGTGAGTAACGTTATGTTAAGAATTATTAACAATGGATACTTAAACAGTACAGCGTTCACACCTTAATGGGTATAGCTTCTATTGGTAATATTTGTACATTTGAAATATTATACAATTTTGTAACCTCATTCTTGCATTTCTGTTTGTCATGGTCTCCCTGAAAACGGCGACTATTTGCCGAAAATTATAGAAGATTTTGCATTTATAGATAAATTAAAATACGTCTTACACACAGAAGTGTATTTGTTGGTATTATAGTAAATATAATAATAAATATTCTCATGAAAACTTCAATTATTAAATGTCATTATTTATTCAAAAGACATGTCATTACAAATTACACAGTGTGTACGTTCGAAGAATCTACACCAATTTTGGACAAATGACTGGAATATAAGAGAAACTGGATAAAACATGTAAATAGAATGCTTCGAAATAGATTACCCAGGGTAATGAAACACTATTCCCCAACGGGCAGAAGGAATCATGGTAGAACTTTGAAGAGACTTCTGGATAAGTGAGACCGGAACGGTTAAAAAAGTGGCCCACCTCCATGACAGATAGATGATGATGATGATGATGATGATAATGATGGTGAATATTCTCATGAAACTTTCAGTTATTAAATATCATTATTTATTCAACAAATATGTCATTACAAATTACACAGTGTGTACGTTCGAAGAATCTACACCAATTTTAGACAAATGACTGGAATATAAGAGAAAGTGGATACAACATGTAAATAGAATTCTTCGAAATAGATTACCCAGGGTAATGAAACACTACTGTCCGACTGGCAGAAGAAATCATGGTATACCTTTGAAGAGACTTCTGGGTACGTGAACCGGAACGGGTCAACAAGTGGCCCAACTCCGTGACTGATATATTATTATTATTATTATTATTATTATTATGAAAATTCTCGTGAAACTTTCAGTTATTAAATACTATTGTTTATTCAACATATATAATAATAATAATAATAATAATATTTATTAACTGCAATTGGGTTGTCACACGGTGGCAGTGGTTATTTTACACGTATACAAAATTTGAAATTGGTTACTAATAAATTTAAGTCGGGAGGGCTACATAAGAAGCATGTAGTGGCAACTTGGAATCTTGGGAACCATATCAGCATTTACTTATAGACACAGGAAAACCAAGAAAAACCAGTGTCGAGGTGGCCGGTCACAGGACCTTCCGAATACTGACTTCTAGCCAGCAGTCCGGCATGGAAACCCATGTCTAAAAGACCAATTGGAAGACCTAAAACACGTTGGGAAGATGACGTTTTGGAAGACATAAAGGGCATAAACGTAGGCAATTGGAAGAAAGTAGCACAGAATAGAGATAGTTGGAAGAAAGTGGCTGAGCAGTCCAGAACCTTATATAGGTTGTAGCGCTTTATAAGAATAAGAATAAGAAGAAGAAGAAGAAGAAGAAGGGCTAACTATAAGAATAGTATATTTTAAATACTACACACACATGTCTATCAGTTAAGTTTCTTCAGTACAGAGGTCACTGTAAACTTGTACTGAACTGCGTTAGATTTACCAAAGGGGCCAACCAATGCACTTGGATTTACGAACTATTTTAATTACACAGTGAACAGTGTCATATTTCGGGACTCACGTGGCCAAAACGTGTCGGTGGTCACTGTGAAATGAAATGACATCCATAAATCCAAGTGTAATGTACGCAAAATTTGGTAAACACTTGGTCTTTTGTATAAGCCGGAATGTGCTGGCAGTGAAACTTTATTTGACATAATTAAAAAACACTGGGCAGCTTTCTTCACATTTGTTTGTTGAAAGGTTTATGCGTGCCCCAGATAAGTGTTGTAAGTATTGAGAAAAATATTTGAGTCAGCACAACGCCACTACAAAATCCCGAGGTACATAGGTCAGAAAGTGGACTCTCGGCACAGGCTCAAGATACTCGGCGTAGAGATTCGACGGAAAGACTTGCAGACTTGCAAGATTGGTTTCAAGAAGTAATTTTGGTCTACGATACGGCGTTAATCTGTGGCCTGAGGAAGTTGTACTTCATAAATATCATCGGTTGAGATGTCGGGCTGCTTCATACTCTGGCTGGCAACAGGAGGTAAGCTGATCTGACCGATTATCCAAATTCAGTGTTTAGCGAGTTACTTTTGGAAATTAAATACTATTCTAAATTTTACTTTTAAGGCTTGGGATTTACGTAATAGTGGCGTGACGGTTAATTAACTTACAAATTTGCGTAACTGTGGGATTGTAGAAACATAGCTTCAACCAGTGAACCTACATGTATATTTATATATATATATATATATATATATAGTAGATAATAGAATCTTTTGTTAATTTGTTACGCAGTTCGTTTCCCACAAACCCCAAGGCAGTCCTTGATACCCAGATAACCGTAAATCCTCTGACTAGGCCATCGCTACCATTCTCAGGATAGGTCTCTTGATGGCCACTGTAGTCGGCCAAACTTACCGCTCGGCTGGGCGCTACTCCCAAAGTAGTGACGGTACTGTGGACCGCCCCGTGTCATTACATAGATTGTGGACAGCGGTGTGGATACAACACCCGGGCACTACAGAAAATGGTGACTGCGGTGTAATCAACACCCGTGGTCACTATACAAGTGCATTTGTTGGTGTTTTAATAAATTATGCGCATTTGTTTATCGAACGGAACTGCATTGAGCGGTTGAAAATTGAAGTCTTGTGGACTACGTCGCTGTGCTGATTAGTAAACATACATTGATGGTTCGGAGTGAATTCCTGCCTCCATATTCAGAGTCCGTATAGTTCACTCCCTAGAATCTGAAAATGGATCTACCTCCTCATCCGATAATTCTGTGACTGATCACCAACAGACATTGGGTCACGCCCCAAAGACATGAATCCTCAACCACTCCACTCTGAAGAACCCATGACTCGCGCTCTTTGAGCAGTTCCTTGAAACACGCCCCAACCTACTTAATTTATGTGCTTCGTACTTTGTGTCTGGTATTTTTGTGTAAAGGTAAGGTGCACTCTAGAACAGGCTACGAAAGCCCAGAGGGGGAGACGAGATACATAGCTCTACATTTTCTTTAACCTCGGCACTAGATGAGGTAAGCTCCGGGATCGAATCACGGTGGGGACGAGATTTTCCTCCCGTCCAGACCGGCCCTGGGGCCCACCAAGCCTCCTGTAAAACGGGTACTGGGTTTTTCCGGGGGTAAAGTGCGGGCCGGGCCGTGACGCTGAAAACTCACCCCCTTCTAGTGCCGCAGTCATGGAAGAGTAGAGCTATACCTCTACCTACCCTCTGAGCCACACTGGACCTGTAACGGGAAAACTTTCCCTTTACCTGTACTAGAAGTGGGTGGGTGGTCAACGCCACACCCCGGCCGCTTTATCCCCGGGAAAGACCCGGTGCCCATTGTATAGGAGGCTGGGTGGACCCCAGGGCCGTTCGGGATGGGTGGGGAAATCTCTACCCCACAGGGATTCGATCGTCGGACCGTCTAGCTCGTAGCAAGTCGCTATAACTACTGAGCTATCCAAGCCCACGTATTTTTGAATATCGTAGTGGAACAGCTTTAACAAATCAAAATTATATTTCGGAAGAAATTAAGAGCAGATTGAGGTTAGGAAATGCTTGCTATCATTCGATGCAGGTTGCTATCCAAAAATTTAAAGATCAAGATATATAGAAATATAATTTTGTCGGTTGTTTTTTATGCGTGTGAAACTTGATCATTGATATTGCGGGAGGAAAGGAAGCTGAGGTTGTTTGAGAATATGGTGCTGATGAGAATATTTGGATGTAGGAGGGACGAGGTAACGGGGGAATGGAGGAGATTGCATAACGAGGAGCTAAATGATTTGTACTGCTCACCCAATATTGTGCGGGTGATAAAATCGACAAGAATAACATGGGCTGGGCATGTGGCACGTATGGGTGAGGAGAGGGCGGTGTATAGGGTCTTGGTGGGGAAACCGGAGGGAAGGAGACCACTGGGGAGACCTAGGCGTAGATGGGTGGATAATATTAGGCTGGATCTCCAGGAGGTTGGATGGGGGTATGTGGACTGGATTCGGCTGGCCCAGGATGGACACAGGTGGCTGACGCTTGTGAGCGCGGTAATGATCCTTCGATTTTCGTGAAATGCGGGGAAATTCTCGACTAGCTGCAAACCAGTTAGCTTCTCAAGAAGGATTCTGCACCATGGAATAAGTACGTAAGTAAGTGATCTGTACGTACGTTACTTGCATGAACCGCATGTTGCAAAGTGTTATATAATATCGATAAATGGTGATCCAATAAAGTACTCTCCTCTAACACTTCGTGTTGTGAATTCCGTTAAGAATTTGTTAAATATTTTGGTGGAATGTACTGCCCACACGTTTACCCTTGAAGAAGCAAGTGGCAAGTTTCTTTGAAACACACACATTTCTGTTAGCCCATCTTACGTTTCATCTTCATAGCCGTGCAGGAGAAAGCTCAAATCTGTTGAACAATATCCCGTAGTTCTTACAAAAGCCAGCTATTTCTCTGTGACACTTATGTTCTAAAGCGGTGTTTCTCAACCGCCGGGCCGCGGTCCAGTACCGGGCCCTGGCATCAATTATACCGAGCCGCAAGATGTTCTCCTGGAATTTGTCATTTTAGTTTTCTAAGTAGTTTTCATGAATAAATGTTTTATAGTGGAAATATTCTGAGCAGTAAAATATTCGTGCATGTGTCGAAAATCTCAGATCCAGATGTTGGCCTGAGGAGACTAAAATATGCTACAAGATTTCATTAGTCCTGTGATTGATAACTAATTTAAATGTAATTTTATATTTTTCAACATGCCACAAAGTATACATATGATTATGCCATAATTAATTATTAATACTTATGTTAGTTTAATGTGTGAACTTAAAAAAATGTAAAGGTATTTACGAGTAAATTGGTTGGGACCGGGCCCTCGTCTAATGAAAAAAGAATTTACCGGATCGCGGTCTCACAAATGTTGAGAAACACTGTTCTAAAGCGTGCGTGTGCAACCTTTCTATGGCGAATACTCACTTCTTTCATTGAAGGTCGGTCGAAGGGCCGCACGTGGAAAGATAACAGTAAGTGGTGTACCTACCCGCGTGAATTATTCTGTGATTTTTGTAGTAGATACAGAATTTTAAAATGTGGCAGCGGGCCGCGTGACACAACCTGGCGGACACATTTGTCAAAATTATTATTTGTTACGAGTAAGGTTTTGGTCTGACGGTTCAATAAACGGCTGATAAACTAATTACATGGTCATGTCTGGAGATCATAATGCTGGACGAAGTCACAGATAAACGACTGTTAACAGTTCTTTGAAAGGGTGGAAGAGTTCAAATATTTGGGAACAACCTTAACAAATCAAATTCTATTCAGGAAAAAATTCAGAGCAGATTGAAGTCAGGGAAAGCTTGCTATCACCTGTGCAGAATGTTTGTCTTCCAGTTTGCTAACCAGAAATGTAAAGATTAAGATATACATATCTATAAATTTGCCTTTTTTAGTATGGGTGTGAAACTTGGTCGCTCACATTGACTGAGGGACGTAGGCTGATTTTGTTTGAGAATAGGGTGTTGAGGGGAATATTTGGGCTTAAGAGGGACGAGGTAACAGTGGAGTGGAAGAAACTACATTATGAGGAGCTTAATGATCTGTACTGCTCACCCAGTATTGTTCGGGTGATCAAATAGAGAAAAATGAACTGGTCGGGACATGTATACAGGGTTTTGGTGGGGAAACCTGAGGGAAAGAGACCACTTGGGAAACCTAAATTTAGATGGGAGGATAATGTTAAGATGAATCTTCGGAAGGTAGGATGTTGAGGCATGAACTGGATCGATCTAGCCCAGGTTAGGTACAGATGGGGGGCTATTGTAAATGCGGTAATGAACTTGCAGGTTCCATAAAATGCGGGGAATTTCTTGATTTTCTGAAAACCGGTTAGCTTCTCAAGAAGGACTCTGCTGCATGGAGTAAGTAAGTAAGTAGGTAAGTAAGTAAGTAAGTAAGTAAATAAGTAAGTAAGTAAGGTTAAATAAACGGCAGGGATATATTGATTACGTAAGAGACACATGTTCACACAGGATATTTCTCCAAAGATTTGCTTGTTTCAATTATCCTTATTATCATTTGAAATTAGGTTTGGTTGCGTCTAGTTTCTGCAAAGTGTGCACAGTGGAGTGCAGGTGTTGTCTGACACAATAATAAATCTCTTAGGTTGGAGTCCGCTCCGCCAACAGGCTTCACACTTTGACGGCTGTGGTTAATGAGGTTGGTTCTTTCACTGCAGCATCCTAGCTAATTGCACAGCGCACAGTCCTTTTATTATTCAGGAAATTCCCCTTATTTTGCGGATGTTAGAAATTCAGTATTATTTTCAAAAAAATTCTCGCCATTTATTCCAGTCCACCTGAAGAATAAATGATATTCAAAAAAAAGAAATTAAAAACACTCACGCAATTAAACCCGACCTTGCGCCCTGCGACTTTTTCCTGTTCCCTCGTATGAAAGGCCAGATGAAAGTAAAACTTTTTGCTGACGTCAGCGAAGTGAAAAAGAAAACACTGGAGGTCTTGAACAACAACAAAACTGACGAGTCCCAGAAATGTTTGCAGCAGTGGGGAAAAAAGTTGGTACAAGCGTAGCGAGTCTAATGGAGAGTACTTTGCAAGAGACTAGGGTTGTAATAACATAAAACCTAATAAACCATTGTTAAAAATAATTCCGGTTATTTTTTGGCTCCTCACTCTTATATAGGCAATGAGTATTCGAGTCACACCCCGAAAATCTAACAAAATACTAGCACATCTCTTTGAAAGAGGTGGCCACGGTTTTAATTATATAAGCGAAATTATGGGGTGAAGTTTACAATAATTTTGTTTGCCCCTTGTTGCCACAGCTGTGAGAAAACAGGGATATAACTGTTTTGTGCTCATAAATATTACGCCCATCACAGAGCCTGAAGTAGCAGCTCAGACGGCCACGAAAAATTCCCGTCACGAAGCACCGTTCACAGCCGAGGTACTTTATGGAAATGTTTTTGTCCACAGAACTAGAGACCAAATTGTATTAACAATATACAGACCCAATTTTCAGTAAATATTATTCAGACGAGGGGCTCAAGCAGGATCAAACAGACGGAGGATAGACCCTTAAAGTGCATGGTAGAAAGAGATTTTTTACAAAATTTGGGGGGAAAAAGAGGAACCTTGGGAGATAAAGTTCAAAATGGGAGAACAGTACTAAAATTGTTGTTTAGTGATCAGAATGTGAGGGCGTGGACCAAATTTATAAGTCGATGGAGAGGAACAGGATTTAGGCTCTTGTTCGGACGGTTAAGCAAATGTGGTTGCCACAAAAGAATTATATTTCAGCGAGTAGCTGAGTGATTGGTAGCTTATGAAGAAAACTCTGCTTCTTTTATAGCTGAATTAATTCCAAAAATTCTCGTGCTTCGGACATAGGTAACGTTAGCGAGTCTAGGCTGATGTCACATGTCGGAAGACTGGGCGAAGTCGTGTGCGCGTAGTTCATGTTTCTGTAATCGGAGCGTTCGTGAAGTCAGTATTGTTTTGCTTACCGAGCAGCTACTGCCACGTGACTGGGGTAGGAGGTCCGTGCGATTTGTGAGGCTCGCTCTGAAGTTCGTCGTGCAAAATGACGGTGACTTTTGGAAGTAATTTGAAAAAAAATTAGTTAGGCTAGGGATTCCAAAATCCTCTTTACATGAGACTCCCTTGAAATGGATAGAGATGTCCGAGAACTGAAATGTATGAAAATGAATTGGACAGCTTGGTCCTGAGAATGACAGCATGAAGATTCTCCAAAATGCCAGAAACTACTAGAGCAACGACTGTGTAACATCCCAGGTATCTTTAATTTTCAGTAATACTGCTGTGAAACATAAAAATTTCGTACGGTATAAAAGACACAAAATGCGTGTCAGCGACTTACAGGAACTTTTTTTTTTTTGCTGGAGTTGATATTTTCTATGCTCTGTGATAATTTTACATCATAATATTAAAGTGGCCCTTTAGGAATGCAACTTATTTAGCATTATCATTATCGGCAGCTCCATTAAAATAACTGTTCAATACATTCAATTTCTCGCCATAAACCTTATGTCTAACCGCAGATAATTTAACGTCAATAAGTTTTAAACCCCCCAAAATTTCATTTATGGTCAACACCCGTTAACTGTTTTAAACATCTGAAACTTGAAGAAATTTGCTTTCAGGAAATAGTATCACTCTGTTAGAAGTTTCCCAGGCGTCGCCCGCTTGTCCTTCTGATAGGGTAGACCGAAGTCACAGACTAGCGTCGAGCAGTGATATCATTCTGACTGAAGTACCCTTGTTAAGTTTTGAAACCCGAAGTTAACCAGCCTTCTCTACATAATTTCAGTTCATACATCACAAGAATGTGGGCCGGGTAGCTCAGTCGGTATAGCGACTGACTATGGGCTGGACGGTCCGGGATCGAAAAAAAAAATCCCGGTGGGGACGAGATTTTCCGCCCGTGCAGACCGGCCTTGGGGCCCACCCAGCCTCCTGTAAAATGGGTACCGAGTCTTTCCCGGGGGTAAAATGCGGCCGGGACGTGCTGCTGACCACTCACCCACTTCTAATGCCGCCGTCATGGAAGGGTAGAGCCCACCCTATGGGTCACACCGGGCCTGTAACGAGATCCTTTACCTTACCTCACAGGAATAAAAACCGTATCCTTCACGAAGAACAAGGGATTAATAATATTTAGAAACTTATTCCCCACCCTTTTGAGGATGATACGAGACAAATACAGAGTCTATGGGCAAAATGCTAAGTTTTTACCTTAAATAAGCTGGTGCCCACAGCCCTGTGATACAGTACAAGTGTCCCTGCCAGACCCAGTTCTGGTACACTCGACAGTCGCGTACACCCTTCCTCGTCTATTGATCGCGGGGACTCCATGTTACTAGCAGCAGCTCGCAACAATGCCCGGAATCCGGCTGTTTTCCATCTTCCCCTCTCTCAGCCACCCCACTCCTCCCCTTAACCGCTCCTACTTGCCTTTTTTATACCAGTACAACATTGAGATTATTAAGTTCGTAAAAGCTATTTTTGCGAATGGCAAAGCAAAGTAACTTAGTACAACACACTCGTAAGTATAAATATTTACTTAAAGTTCTCGAACACTTAAACAGGCCATTTCCCAACAAAACTACACGTTTCTACAAAAACCCATTATTATTAAACATTTAAAGCGCTATGGGGTGACTCTAGGTACAACTTTTCTCTCACTAACAAACAAAAAGAGCAACGTAAGCATTGAGATGCTTCTGTGCAATCAGTGTTGCCCTGGAAAAGCAATAAGTATTACATATTCTAGGTATGTGTTTGTAGCCTTAGGTATCCAGCACGCAATGCGCATGCGCCATATTTTCAACTGTGGACTGCCCCACTCTACTATAATTTTCCACTTTATCTCATAAACGGTACTATTTTGAAAAAAATATATTTCATTAAACACACATCTTGTGTTTTTAATAAAATATTATAGTACAGTCACTACACCAACTACACTGTCCCAACTGCCCATATGAATAGGCAGCATGAGAAAAATGCGCGTTCGTAAAATTACGAAAAGCGACTATTAGATTCGTTATATCCGTCCTTCTGTCAATCTATTCATCTGTGTGCACGCAACAACTCAGCTCCCTCTGGACGGATTTTCATGAAATTTGGTTTTCGAGGATTTTTCTTAAATGTGCCGAGAAGATTTGTGGTGCATTAAAACCGGACCAGAATAAAGTGTATTTTACATGAATAAAGTGTACTTTACATGAATACCAACAAAGTGTACTTTACATGAATACCAATACGCCTTATTGGTCATATCTCGCTCAATTCTTCTTAGAGTTAGAAGTGTTTTGGTTACAAGACGTAGAGAAAATCAAAACATACATTTCATATTCAACAACTTCTTCTCGAAAACCGTCCCCTTTAAGAACAACGTGGAAAAATATTGTAGAGCCGGACAGACCACAGATGACATAATGGCGCACGCGCATTGTACGCTGGATACCTAAGGCTACAAACAAACACTCAGAGTATGTAATACTTATTTCTTTTCTACTGCAACAAAATACAAGAATCCTGGGCAGTCGACGGCAGATTTAGGAGACTTCACACAAGTTCCTAATAGATCCTGATTAAACAAAAAGAATTTTAAGCTCATGGTTCCGTGCATCGTAATTCAATGTGAATAAAAATTCAACAGATGCAACAGTATGCAGATATTTATTTACTACAAAGCTACTCTACATGTTTCTGTTGTCACCGCAGCCTCCGGTACAGGTCATACTACAAGTAGTATGACCTGTACCGGAGGCTGCGGGTACAGTTTTTAATACTCCTGATGATGGGTGCTGTGATACCCGAAACATGTAGAGTAGCTTTGTAGTAAATAAATATCTGCATACTGTTGCATCTTTTGGATTTTTATTCACATTGAAAAAAAAAGAAGTTAAGGCAAAAGGGATGAAAACAATCGAGTGGCGAGGTCCATAATTAGATCATGTCATCCAACTGGACAGCGTAGGAAGAACCACGTAAATTTTATTCGAGACCAGAATCGGACGTCTCCGGGAAGTTTCTGTAAAATGCGACTGACTTTGGGCTATTTTTGGGATAGCGAGACAGCACGTAGTTAAACAGCCACCTGACTACACGGCATAATATTTCAAAATACCAAAATTCATATCCACAGTCGACAGAAATCCCTTAGCATAGAACATCTGTAAACAGGAGAGTCCATTTTCGTTCTCCTGTCCCGCACTGCAACCCCACAGAACACTTGGTTATACATATTCACTTTACTGATATATATTCCATTCAACACAACTCTATAATAAAAGCATAGGTTAAAGCTACATGTTTCGACTCAAAACGTCATCGTCAGGCTAAGCTAAGAACCATGAAGTTCTTTACAATGTGGCTGCGTGCATTTGGGATCCCAGATGGCTCACAATGTGTGCTGTGATTCGTACCGTGTGCATAACATGACTTATACCTATTATACTTGTATGTGGCGTGTGCTATTTCTTGGGGTCGTTGTTCGCTGATTGGGCTTCTGGTTGTTATGTCCGTTGTGGTTGTATTGGTTCTGTTACAGCTTTCTGTTTTGGATCGGTTGCGTCTTGTCTGTTTCTGCAATTATGAACTCGGATCTTTTTTGTTCTGTCGTTATAGTCTGAGTATTGCGTACTGCGTAAGTGTATAAAGTTGTATTACTTACAGCTTATTGCGAGACGGTTGCCGGCTTCTTCGTGCAGTAGTGTGCAGGCGTCTGTCCCTGTGTAGCTTTCCCTTCCTGCGGGATGACTTCGATTAACTTGGTTATACATTTACAGACTCAACATTGTTTATGGGATAAACATGTATATCGCCAACCATGATACCTTTACGTGAATCCTTCTTAACCGTACAGAAGTTGAGGTATATTAGATCTGGAAATGGAACACCTTGCCTGAAATGAGGCTGTGCGAACAAAGAGGGTATTTGGAGCAACTATACGATTATCAATACATTATGGGCATATGTTTTACCACAGGAGTTGTGTTAGATGTAGCGGTGACGTGTTTATTACATCACTAATCATATCAGCTGTGGCTTACCAACTATTCAAGCAACATACCCTAGTTTGATGTGTTAATACCCGCAGCTAATCAAGAGATGGCAACACTATACGCCGATCAGATACAGGACCTGAAATGTTTGTGTGTCTCTCAAATACCGTCAATTTTCCTTTCAGCTTCCTCGAATATGTTGTGATCCTTTCAAACAAAATGGCATCGTACGTAACACGCGTTTCAACATCGATATCGCTGTAATTTGTACACGAAGGGGATTTATGTGGATAAAGAGACCAACTAGATGTCACTTTTAGTATTATGTTTATTTCTCCTTTATATGTTGCTCAACATGTTTCGGGCCACCTTGTGCCCATCTTCAGGAGCTGACGACTTGTAG
>Ga0123355_10006618_pt1 | contig 17199 bp, 13 predicted proteins | sample TergutEmb28metaG_3_FD_89872 | JGI IMG/M metagenome (GOLD analysis project Ga0123355, IMG submission 89872) | Embiratermes neotenicus P1 segment gut microbial communities from Petit-Saut dam, French Guiana - Emb289 P1 | ecosystem: Host-associated > Arthropoda: Insects > Digestive system > Gut ...
AACAATTTTCGATTGATATGTAATTTTATTTCTATGATTACGGAATCCATCGCTGTCCGATTGAGGTCGACTGTTCTTGTCATATCGCTCACCTCAATAAAAGTTTATGCCGCTTGTCCGGCAAAAATGACAGTTGGTGTGAAACACCAACAATTTCCTTGTGCCATTTCAACGCGAATTTTGCGTTCAAATTCCATAATTTGGTTTTACATTTCACCCTCCTAATTTTGACTTATTTTACCAAATCATTATAGCACATTTTCGGGTTAATGTAAATAGAAAAACAGAGAAAATTTTTAAACAAAGCCTTTTGCATAGCGGTTTTCGAGGTTTTGAAACAGGGGTTTGGGTACTCCCAACAAGAAAATGTATAATGCTGTATAGCGGTATGCCGTGCTTGCGGTAAGTTTAATTTTGTAGTAAATGTATAGCAAGGCACTTATCGGCAATATAAGCGCCTTATGCGTTCACTGATAAATTATTTCATTAAAAATTTGTTCGTCAGCTATGGCGCGGCGGCGATTTTGCCAACCTACCCATTCCATTGTACCTTGCGGAGGTTGCGGCGACGGAGGCTGTCGCTTTAACTGCTCCATAATACGCTCCCACATACCCCACGCTCGTTCGTCTATCTCATTAAGGTGAGCTGTCAATTCCGCTTTTATCACTAAGAGATTATATTCAACTAAACGATGCTCTTTCAAGAACGCCCGCCGATGCTCTCCCCATTTGGTATAGGTTCTCTCCGGCTGTTTGTTCGGTATGATATTTGGAATTAGGTAATCGCCGACTTGTGTGTATTGCAACATTTTTTCATCACTCCTTTCAATTTTGGGATTTGGATTTAATTATGTTCACCGTGAACATAATTAATTTGTGCTAATTTTTTCTCACGATGCGAAAAGGTTGCGTGTCAACTTTTTTCCACTGTGAAAAAAGGTTAGCCGTGAGTTTTTATTTATATTCTAATCTCAACATTGCAGATAGTCAAAAATTTTTTGTAAAAATATTCTCATATTGACGAAGTCATTGAATATGAAAAAAGATAAAAACACCCCTGTTTTCAATCGAAAATAGAGGCTGATTTTTTAGGTAATAGTTATCAAATATTCATAAAATTTCGTCAGTAACTTCTGTGCCGATTTCCCAATCCTCGCAAAACAGTTCAACAACATCTTTGATTTTGCCGATATAATCATCTTCGGTTGTGGCGTCGTCATTCGCTTTCTCGTATAACCATTCTATTCCACCGCGAGCATAAGCGTTAAATAATGCTAAGTTTTTTTCGGTTTTCGTTTTATCCTCATCGTCCTTGAAAGCGCGAGAAATTTTTTCATCGTCCGTTAGGTCGGTTGACTTATCAGCCAAAAGCACAAGACGATAAATGCTGTCAAACTTATCTTTCCGATTAACCATTTGGCTCGCCAAGATGTTTATGCTATCGTTTGATTCTGTGTCAACAGGAGCTTGCCTATCGTAAGAAACACCAATCAAAGGAGCAACCATATACACATCAACGGCAATCGGTAATAGCCCTGCGACTTTTGCGTTCTTGTCAAGGTTTTTAGTATATTCATTTAAAAACTTTATGTATGTTGCGTGTTTGCCGCTAAATCTATAATCGGTATTAAACATTTTCCGCACCTCCCTCAACGATTTTCGAGTTGGTTTCACTATTGTTTATCTTTTCGATTCGATAACTTTTGCCGACTTTTTTTGAAAGCGTTTCTTGTGCGTGAATCCAGTCTTTTTCCATAACGATTAGGATAACTTGTTCGGCGATATCTGGCAAGATGTCCGAAATGTTTTGAATATGTATTTCATCGGCATTTGAGAACGGCGCGTCCATTACCAACGGATACGGCTCAATACTTTCGTTAATTTCACGCTCTAACGCTAAATCCATATCATCAATATCATCAGCAGATTGCACCTTGCGCCGCGCAAGATCAACTAACCCTGCGATAAAAGCAAAGTTTTTAACCGTTTCCAAACCTTTACTTTCATCCGTTGCGCCTAATGAAGTAGTTAAGAGTTTGATATGGTAATTCTCGTCCATATCCACGCTACGTTCACCGTGATACATTTTCTTGAATATATGGTTGACACTTTCTAACAACAAACCCTTAACTTCTTTTTCTTTGCGGATATAGGTATCATTGAGCCAATTAAAAACTGCGGTAGCATAGTCGATATAAAGCAAAAGTTTTTGGTTTTTGTCAGCACCTTGCGCCAATTTTTCAATTTCCTTTTCTGCTCGTTCGATAATGTTTTCGGCATCTTCAATTTGTTGATTGAGCCTATGGAATAGCCCAGTTTTATCTTTCAAGTATATTTCGTTTTGCCGATATTCAGATTCAAGCCTTGAAATATCTATATTGCCACTACCTGAAATTTTTTCACTCACATCGCCCATTTGCTTGTTGTGAATGTCAAGTTGATTAAGCAGTCGCTTGAAGTCTTTGAAATTATCAATAGTTTCTTTTGGAAAATTAACGCTCTCTTGAAGATAGCGATTAAATTCCCTTTTTTTGTTAGAGATTTCAGTTCCTATATGAGCAGGCGGGATAAGACTGCCCTCATACTCTACTTTCTCAACCGCTCCTGCATTATTTGTCAAATCAGTCCCACATATACAATAGCCACGATTAAGAATATGGTCAATGGCGGGTCGCCTCATTTCAGGTATTCCTTCATCGAATTCCTTTGCATTGTCTATGACTTTCATTGCTCGGTCTATCGCAGGAATAGCGAAGAAAGCAACTGCACCCCTGCCAAAGTCCGCTTTTATTCGTTTTTTAGATTTTTCAATACTGTCTTTTGTTTGCGAAATAATACGCTCTAATGTTTCGCGTTCTTTTTGTAGTATCTTAACATCTTCGTTGGCTTTCAATAATGACGCCAAATCTTCCTTGCGTTGTTCAAAACCCTCAATTTCCTTTTTAGCATTGTCGCGGCGAGTTATATATTCATCGCGGTCGCTTTGTTTTTGAGCAAGAGAAGTTTTCCAGCCCATACTTTTATCATCACTTCCGATGTCCAACTCTTTTATAAATTTGCCTGTAACTGTCGTAGCGCGTTTGGGGTCTAATCTATCTCGCGCCTCGGCGATAACATCAATTCCAAGCAAACCACGAACAGCTTTTGCAACATCTCGCTTATTGTTAATTTCAGACACTTGCTCACCGTCAAAGAAGAAATAATCCGACAAATCTTCCGGCAAGATTTTGTTGATAGTATCTTCACATTCCTCGGAGCGCACAGGCTGGGTTTGCCCATCGTCCTCGCGGTATTGAACCTTTAAGGAACTGTTTTTTAACATTAGTTGATATTTCTCGTTCATATAATAGGTGTTTGTCCGGCGTATTTGATATTCGCGTTTTTCGTGTTCTAGTATAATTTCAACATAAACATCTTTCGCCTCGCCGGGGTTCATATCGTCCTCAACTTCCCTGTTTAGAAGTTCTTGGGGTTTGTAGTTGCATTGGTCGTACAAACACCAACGAAACGCTTGACTAAGCGTAGTTTTCCCGCTTGTATTTACTCCGAGGATAATAGTTACATTTTGTTCTTCATCGGTAGAAAAGACAATAGGCATTTGTTCGCCTTTGTATTGTCTGAAATTACACAACTGAATACTTTTAATTATCAATTTTGTTCACCTCGAATTCTATTACCTTACGAATGACCTCGACCATTTCGTTAGGGTGTTTTTTTTGAGTTTTGAAGTTTTCACGCTCTAAACTGTAAATCCTCGTGCATAACCTCATAAACACATTTCTTTTGATGTTCGGGTTGTCGATTCTTGACAAATTAACTTCCATAATCCTTACCTCCTTGATAATTCAAATTATAAAATTCAGCTATTCGGTCTTGCAAACTTACAACATCAAGCGGATTTTCTGACAGCCGAGCAAATTCGACCATTCTATCAAATTCGCGCCTAACAAGCGACATTTCGCTGTCTAATATTTGACTTTTTCGTATTCGTTCGTCCAAACTTCGCGGCAGAGTGATGAAGTCATAAATTACGGCGTGAGTTTTGTTCTTAAATGTTCTCAATACGCGCCCGCGCCGTTGCACATATTCTTTTGGATTAGTGCTACTCGCTAATATAAATGCGGTTCGGATTGAGGGGATATTCACGCCCTCGTCTAAACATTTAATCGCAACTAACGCTTGGAGCATACTTCCGTTTTTGAAGTGGTCGATAAGCATTTCGCGTTCTTCGCTATCCTCCTCGGAAGTAAATTTTGATACTTTCATACCGAATTCTTTGCCTAATTTGCCAACAACTTTATCAATTTGCCGCTTAACTTCTAAATCTTCGCCGTCCTCGGTTTCTTCAAGATAACTTGTCGCTCCACAGTATATAAGCATTTGATTATCGGTTTTATACTTTTCGTAAATGATTTCATATAATGCCATAAGTTTGTTCCGTGCTTTTGCGACAACACGCGCTCTCTTGATAAGTAGTTGTTCAACAATTTTAGGGAGCTTTTCGCCTTTCGTGTGCATACGCATACACTTTTGTATCTTTTCGCTGAGTTCGTTGTATTCTTCCAACTCGTCCGGCTCAAAGTAAATAGGAATGGGATAGTAATAATACGGTGTTAAAAATCCCTCTTGTATTGCACGGTCGAGGCTGTATTCAACGCACTTTTCACCGAAATATGTTTTAAGAGCCTCTGTACCTTCTTCATCGTGATGTCGTTCCAATGTTGCGGAAAGAGCTAAACGGTATTTATATACTTCTTTCATACATTCAAGCTGTCTGGTCGCTCCAAAGTTGTGAGCCTCATCGACAACGAGGCAGATGTTTCCTTTGAGTTTGTCTATATACTTTTGAAAATCCGGCGTTGCTAATGTTGCGTTTGTAGTAATAATACAAAAATTATCAATCACATCATATTTGAAATCTTCAACGATATTCTTCATTGCCTTTTTCCAGTTATACGAAGAATAACAGATAAGCGGGTCAACAGAAAATTCGCGAATATCCTCAACCCATTGTTCAACCAAATGTTGATAAGGACAAACAATAACAACGCCCAATTTTCCATTCAAATTATCCGAGAGGCGCGTAACCGCCCCAAGTCCTGTGAGTGTTTTTCCTGTTCCTGTCGCCATATCGAAAATGCCACGGAATCCATTGTTTTCCCATTCGGCAAGAGCCTCTTGTTGATAGTCGTGTAATTTCAACCATTTTGGCATCGTAAAACGATTCTTCGGAAGTGATGGAGTAATAATTTCGGAGTTTTCGATACCCTCGTCATAATCATCAACCTCATCGTAGTCGCCGTGCGAAAAGTCCATATCTTCGCGCTTGTATCTTTTCAAAATTTCCTCCGACACTTTCGGGAAATCCATAACTTCTATTTTGGGTTCTGTGTTGTTCCAAACGGAATTGAAAGCATTTTCTTTATTTGCAACACGGCTGTTATCACTTTCGTTCGCCCACGAACAATAAACATCAATGCTTTCATAATTTTTGTTGAAAGCCATATCGCTCTCATTCATTGAGCCTGTAAAAGCGATAACATTGCCCTCGGCATCATACATCAAACCCATTTTCTCGTGGAAAATACCTATGTTGTTATTTTCTATCATAGCGATTTTGATTTCTAATTGCCCGGTCGCAATCAGGTGAGCTAATAAGTTCAATCGCTTTTTCTCAAAGTGATTTTTCGGTTCTTGCAACTCCGCGAGGAGTTTTTTTTCAATTAGTTCTCGTTTGTCAGCGTAGCCCTTTTTTATAGCCTCAACATCGTCATCTGATAGCGCGGGCGATGCCACAAGTTGCATTTTACCGCCATTTTGATTTAACGCCGAAAGTCCCTTTGATATTTTCGCAAGAGAGGTAGAAGAAAAGAACCCGACCGCGCGACAATAGCGTGTGGATTTTTCAAGAATGGGTAGGTAGAAGTCGTTGACCATATTATCCATTCCATTACGATATTCAGGCTTAATCATTAAATCTCTAAACGACATTTGCTTTCCTCCTAACCGTTAGTCTCGATAAAACTCAATACTTTATTTAATGATACCATATCTTCATCAGAATTGAAATACCCAACACTAAATCTTACAGTTCCGCTTGGAAAAGTTCCCAAAAATTTATGCGCTTGCGGGGAACAATGCAACCCGGTTCGCACGGCTATATCTCTCTCTCTTAAAATAAGTCCGATATTATTAGGCGTATAACCTCTGAAAGTTGCAGATACCACGCCGATTTGTTCGCCTTTGCCGTATCCCACAAGTTTAATATTGCTATGTTCGCACAAGGTTGATATTAGGCTGTTTTTTATCGCCATTTCGTGCTTGTATATGTTTTCAATCCCTGCTTGCTTTATCCATTTAAGCGAGGCGTTCAACCCTGCGAGGGCGTAACAGTTCGGACTTCCCACCTCAAATCGTGCAGGACTGTCTTTTGGCAAAGTATCGTTCCCGCTATCGCCCCCTGTACCGCCATAAAGCAGAGGCTTGATATTCGGGTTTTTATCGCAAATAATCCCGGCAGTTCCTGACGGTGAATATAGCGTTTTATGCCCTGCAAATATAGCGTAATCAGCTTGCGTTTTCATTAAATCAATATCAATAAGCCCTGCTGTTTGCGCCAAATCAACAACGGTTACGGCGTTATACTTTTTTGCAATACCGCAAATTTCAAAGATTGGCGCAACAACACCGCAGACATTACTTGCGTGGCTCATTACGACTGCATCAGGAGCTTTGTCTTGGAATTGATACTCAATTTTTTCGAGGTCGTATGTTAGCGTTGTTTTATCAACCGCCAGTTCCCGAACATCTAATGCGTATATGCCTGTCAAGTAATTCAAAATTCGCATAACTGCATTATGTTCAAACGTAGTGATATACACCGTTTGTCCGTCTTTCCAACTTAAACCTTGTAAGACAATATTCAAAGCCTCGGTCGCTGTCGGCGTGAAAATGACTTCACGGCTCGGACAATGGAATAAATCGCGCAAAAGATTACGAGTTTCTTCTATCATTTGTGCCGCCGCGCTTGCTTGCTTGTGTTGCCCTCGTCCAACATTCACTCCATACTCGCGATAAAACTTATCTGCAAAGTCATAGACTTCTTGTGGTTTCGGATATGTAGTTGCCCCATTATCGAAGTACGCCATCACACACACAACCTTTCCAAAATTTCAATAAGCACTTGGCGTTTTTCGTTTTCAGTAAGAACTCCAAATTCGTCAAGGCTTGAAAGTATATCATTTTCAAGTAACTCCGCTTTTTCCGGCAGTTTCGTTTTAGCAAAAGTTTTGGTTTGTTCTTGCCCCTCGCTGTCAACAAAAGCGATTTTGTATGAAAAACTGTTAGGATTGTCTTTTTGCTCTTGTTCAATCCCCTCAACAACTTCTTTGAATTTTCGCAAATCGTCCAAGAAAGTTTTAATTTGAGAACTTTCCCAATCATCTATACGCAATCCGATAACGGCTTTTGCAAGTCGTTCCACAAAATGAACTTCATCATTTGTAGGATTCGCAAACATTTCTAAAATTCGTTCCTCGCCGTTGTTGTAAAGGTGGTTTTGAGCGTTTGTAGGTAAATGTTCATACCAATCACGAACAACAGAGGCTAATGTTACACCGTTCGGCTGACCATTTATAAAAATTTCTTTAATGTCTTTCACCAAACAACCAATTAAATCGCGTTTTGATTTGTCCAATGTTGTCTTAACATTTTCGATATTATCAACTACGCTTATCCTGATGTCCTCGTATCCGAAAATTCCAAAAATTTCATCGAATAAATATTCTCGCGCATTAAGTTCTGCAAGTTTCAAACTATTGATAAAACGCAATTTTTCAGCAGGGAGCTTGCTCGTTTTCTCATTGCCTTTGTAAATTTCTTTTAACTCTTTTGAATACTTTGGCAAGGAAATAAACCATCTTTGCATTGCTCTAACGATGTAGTTAAATGTGTTGTATTCGCGCTCTTTATCAATAATATGGTCTGCAAATAATTTTTCAAGTCCGGCTATATACTCGCTCTTTTCCTCCGTCCAGTTTTCGAGATAGAGGGAATATTCGGCGGGGTTATCGTTTATTTCGTTTAATAATTGAGATGTGATTTCAATTTCCCGACCGTTCCTTGAAATTACGGCGTGTTCCTTGAAGTGATGTAAAACGACCGCAATATAGAGCGGAATAACGCCTCTTTTAAGTCCAATTTTGTGTTCCGGCTTTGTAAGGTGGTTATAAAGTTTATCAAAATCAGCCTCGTTGCCTAAACTACTTTCTTTGAAAAAGTTTTCGATAACATCAATTACATTTTGTATCTTTGCATCGGAATTGCCTTTGAGTATAAGTTGTTTTTTCTTGTTGTCAAGCAAACCCATATTCAAGATAGTATTACGCATTATAGAAACTTCCTGCCCTGTTCCTATAAGCCCCAAATTTTCCTCAATCACATTCGCCAAAAGACCGTCAACAATTTTATCACGAGAGCGCGTAGTTATAGAGCTTATGTTGTTTTTGTTTATTGCCTCGTTGTTTATAATGGGCGTGTCAGGAAAAGTTTTGTTACATATATCCGACAACAATGCTGACAATTGGGCTTTTCGATTTACCGCTTGCCGTTTGCCGTTATAAAAATAAAGTGATTGTTGGGTTTCCGGCTTTGTATAACTAATAATGAAGTTATTAAGATAGTTTTCCATATCTTCGAGATATACTGAAAGTTCTGCAAGGAAAACATCGTCATCTAAGTGGCTATTCCAAATAGTCTTTATGGCACTATATAGGTATGCGTTTTCGTCAATATCAAACTCTTGTGTAGACAACACAAAAACAATACGGTCGTGTTTATCGCTTTCGCTTTCGAGCAAGGTTCTTATAACTTCGGTGTCGGCTTTGTCTTTTGTAATAATGCCAAAAACCACGCCGTCACCTTTGTAGTCCTCAATTTTTTTATTCCAATTTTTGACGTCTAAAAATTCGCTACTTTCGATAAACACAAAATCAAAATAGCGAGTAATCTCATTATCATCGTTATAACTTGTCGGATACATATAGTTGTCAAAAGAAAACTGATTAAGAATATCTTTAACCTTGCCGCTTTCACGTTCTTTTTCTTTTTGATTGTCAAGCATTTCGCCGATATTTATGCCTGTCGTATCTTTCAGTTTCAAATAACGATTGGTCTTTCTTTGATAAATCACATACTTGTTTTTCTCTAAATCTTTAATTGTGTCATCAATGCGGTTGACATCATAGACATCACGGAAAATTTCAACAACAACATCACGAACTGGCGGCAACTTTTCAAATTGCCCTAAAATATAAATCAAAGCGATCGTTTTTATAATTTTGCAACCGAGTTCATCATTTGAAATCTTGTTTAGAATTTTTTGTGTCATCTGCCAAGTCTGATATGTGTCTGTCGTATATTGCTCCTTTTTAAATTGCGGCTCAAAGTAGTCATAAATATAGTCAGGTGTAAGTAGAGGAAAATCGCCCGATGCGGTTTCTAAAAAAGAGTGCAAAGTATTCTTGTTATTAGACGAAAGAAATGTGAAAAGTGTGCGTTCATTTTGTGCGGCTTTTTCAGAAAGGCGAGGCAAAATAAAAGTCGAAAATGCAGACAAAGGATAACAACCTTTCAAAATTGACAAAGCATCGTCAGCGTTCACATCTTCAAATATCCGCACATCATTCAAGCGTTTTATCATATCGACAAAAAGGCGATTATATTTCTTGAAAAAGTCCTTGAAAAACGCATCGTCCTTTTTAATAACTGTTCCGATAATTTCGTAAACTTGCGAAAAGTTGTTGCGGAGTTCAACGTGCTTAAACCTTTCGGACACACCTTTCCAACCGTCAACTTTTGTTTTCGGAAGTTTATCTATGTAGTTTGAAATGTCTTTGTGCGAAATGAGAAGTAAGTGCATTTGATTTTCGCCGCTACGATTACACTTCTCTGCAAAATCTTGTAGTAATTTGATGTCAACAGACGACACCTTTTGTATTCCTGCCTCCAAAAACTTTGAAAATTCATCATACACAACAAAAACACCGTTGTAGCCGTGTTCTTTCAATCGTTCAACAACATTGCTATACAACTCAACAACATCAAACCCATAAAACGGATTAAATATCCCGCCGGAAGTCAACGAGGGATAAACCTCCGCGAATGTTTCGTATGCCAAAGGCTCATAGTTTTCTAATTTTACTTTGAAATCAGAAATAGGTTCTGTTATAGCCTGTTGCATTTTTTGATATGTTTCAGGATAATCAGCCGACCAATTTTCAATCATTTGCAACGCTGACTTGAAATGAGTGTCAGGCATTATGTTTTTCAACGAATGGTCATCTAACGCTTTTTCGAGCGAACCTAAAAAACTTTGCGAAAGACTTGCCGTACTTCCTTGAATTATAACCGGCAATAGCTTATGGTCGCTGTTTATATAGTCGCTAACATAGTCATAAAGCGGTTTGCTGTATTCTTTGATTTTGGCGAGAACATCTTTGAAAATCATTTTATCTTTTCGCAGGAGCATTGAAAGTAACACCAAAACAATATGGGATTTCCCTTTGCCATACGCGCCAATTAACACTCTCGCTCGTTCCGCTGATGAGGGATATGTAGACAACAACAAATCCTCTATAAGCGTAATAGAGGCTGATGTCGGTATGAAGTTTTGGATTTTATCATCACGAAACAAGTCATACGCAATGTTAGCCGAGTATTGGAATCCCTCGGCAAGCTGTATGTGATTTTTAAGCACTTACCAACACTCCAATCTCTTGATAATACTTCAAAACACACGCGAGATAATCCATATTTGTTTTAATTTTTATAACATCAAGCCCTGCCGTTCTAACGACATCAATATATCCCATACGAGATAAATCGTGCAAATAGTCATTCAATAATACGCTGTCAAGATTAAATATTTTACCAACATTGTTCTTGTCGTTTTGTAAATTGTTGATACGAATTTCCGCTTTATCATCTGCTTTGTTGTCAAGAATAACAGACAACACTATAAGCGGGTGCAGAGTGTCTTTTTTCGGCACAACTTTTTTATAAATTCCGTCTTTTTTGTTTACTATCTCAATAAGTTCTAATTCGCCAAACGGACAATCAATATTATCTTCGGGGCTGACTTTGTTTGGGTCTATTTTTGCGCGAGATAGATAGGTTTTAATAAGACAATCAAAATCGCCCTCTATTGAACTTTCGGCAGGTTCTTCGCCGTGCATTTTAGCCCAACTTCCAAGCGAGGTAATGAAATCATTTTTTGAAAATTCGTTAAACCTAAACTCGTTGAAAAAATAATACCAAGATGTAGCTAAAACCTCACGACATTTGACTAATTCATAATGTAACAACCAAAGCGTTCCTAATTCTTCAACATATCTGTCGTTGTTCCAAATAAGTTCACCGAGCGCGGTTTTAGTTTGAACGCGCTTGCCGGATTTATTTTCGGTTGTCAAACCGACCGCTTGCAACCAATAACGGAGGGATTTTACCATATTTGAACCAAGCCCAAGAGTGTCCATAGGATTCTTGTCTTTGCTTGTGAAAACATCGTCTTTTTCAGCTATGTTTTTCAATCCTTTATACAGCCAACCTTTTCGGATAAAAAAGGATTCGTGCGCTCTGAATTTCATCGTGTTAGCCTCCTGTGATTTCCGTTGTTTCTTCTACAAACATTTTATATTCTCCCGGATTTTCACCCGGCACATAAAGTATTTCTTTTGGACTTTCAATAAGCGAAACTAATTCCTCAACTGTTTGTGAACTTGATGTCGCCATTTCCAACAATTCATTTTTGCGTGATTCAAGATGTTCTATTTCTATTGCATTTTTTTCTACCTGTTTAGTAAGAATATATTTACCGCCAGTCAAAACAAGTGCAAGCTCTAATGGCAATACGGATTCAGATGCGTTATTAGTATTGCTCAATATTTTTTCTGTAACAGAGCCAATTTCAGTAGCTTTATCTATAATTGGAGCATATCTTTCAGAAATGTAATGCTCTGCGCGGCGGTGAAAATGCTCGTCATATTCAGACTTTAATTTTTCGCATAATTCTTCGAGTATTCCCTCTTGACCTTTCATTTTCAAGCGTATAGCAACTTCTGTGAGCGTACATTTTTCAGCAAGTACGCTTGCGTGATAACACATTTGAATATTAAAACCTAATTCTTCTTTATTAAGATTTTCGCCTAAATCTCGCATTTCTTTTGTCTTGTTTAGCCAACGCTTTTTCACGCCAATTATATCATTGATGTCAGTATCATCAAGGTATCCTAAATATTCAAAATAAATTTCGTCTACTTTTTCTTTCTGTCTTTGTATAGCTATGATGTCTGCGGCATCAACATTTATTTTTGAAGTGAGTTCAATAACTCTTTTATTTACAGAGTTAAGTATTCCAAATTTTGTTCCGTGATGTAATTCTGCGAGTTTATCTAATTTTTCACCAAAAGTTTTCATCTGCGTTGTTAATTGGTGCATATAATATTGACTGGAAACAAGAGCCATTGCTTGCATACTTGCGCCAACAACGGCGGCAGGATTCGCAACATTCAATGCGACTTCCTTAAATCCCGAATGTTTCGCTATTCCATCGCGCATCACAATTGAACCTATCGTGCAATCTTTGTATTTCATCAAATCATTTATGGGCGCGGTTGCCGTAAATAATCCATTCGGTGCATTTTTCGCGATTTCACTTATTGTTTGCGCCTGTGATATAGTAGGCATCGTTCCTTGCGCCACATTTGCGAGAGCAGATGAACCGCGCGGAATAATCTCTGTGTATTTTTTGTTAGATAATGTTATATCGTCCGACCGTTTCAATGTTAATGCTTGTCCTTGATTGTTGTTCAATATTATTTCTGAAACCGCAGAAATCAGGAAGTTTTCGGCAAGAAGTATATCTTCGTTTTCCGTGGGAATCAAATCCGTAGTTTTGTTTTCCACGATAATTTGATTTATAGTTGATTTCTTTTTCAAAGAAACAACCACGAAAATCATAAGCACAACTAATATTAAAACTATCGCACAAAGTAATATTATTATCCACTCCAACTGAACACCCCCCTTTCCGCTATATTACCCTACAAGCTCTTTTGTTGCCAAATATTTTTTCATTAAACAACCGCCCTCTAAATACTTCGGCGTTATACACATTTTACAGCGAGTGCATCTCTTGTCGTCAACTCTATACTCATCGTTTCGGTTAGAGATTGCGCCAGATTTACACAAACTTTCACATTTCAAGCACTTCCGGCAAGCGTTGTATTTCCGAATTTGATAACCAACCATTCGTTGCAAATCATCGTGCTTTTTCACATTCATTGTCTTAACTTTTACAGAATATTCGTATTCGTCTTGATTGAACGGTTGGATAGAGAGTATCGGCGTGTTTGTTTGTATGTCAAGCACTATTACTTCGCCGATGAGTTTTCGTCCAAGCTCTTTTGAAACTCTACCGAACGGACAAAACAATTCGTAAAATGTGTTGTCAATAGGTCGGGTGAGTTGATACACTTTGGCGTTGTCCTCGGCAGTGCAGTTCGTGAATTTGATTTTTATATCCTCTGCCGCTTTAACGCCATTTCCACCCTGACGAGCTTTCCACTTGCCTGTGTCTACATACACTTCGGCATCGGGTTTCCCAATGCGCCGCGCAAAATCTACCAAGAAAGTGTGCCATTTTTTCCATTGTTCAGGCATATAAATTTTCGAGAGGAACTGTGTTCGTTCGTTTCCGTTAGGACAACACCAACAACCTACACGGTCATATCCTAAACGGTACGCATCATTGAAATCCACATTTTCGCCAAACATATATAGCCAAATATCAACATCTTTCCATAAAAAAATAGGCGAGGCAACCGTCTGTTTCTGAATTTTCACACTATCCGCGCTATCCTCTACACGATTGTATTTACTCCGAGAAACGCTTTCGCATTTGCGAACCCCATAAAAAGTCAGTATCTCTTTATCACGGAATAAGTTTGTCAAAACTCTCGTTATCGGACCAGTCTTAAACATTGAGCAACACCATCTCATCATTCGCGCCGGAGGTCCGATGTCCTCGCATACCTCGAAAAAATTTTGTTCTCGGTTTATTGCAACTTTCAAAATTGCTTTCGGATTATCTTTTTTGAAACGCTTTACATATTCATCGGTGAGCGGAAATTCCAAAGTAGTGTCGCCGTAAACGTGAACAATGCTTGGGTCAGACAATGCTCGGACAACTAAATCTTGCGTAACGGTGCTGTCCTTACCGCCTGAAAAAGAAATTACAATGTTATTGTGAGAGCATTTATCAACCGTTTGCTTAACAAAATTAAAAGCCTCATCTTTTAAGTAATTCAAGCGTTTGTTATTTGCTTTTACAAAACGTGCTACCTGTTCGTCAAAATAGTCATAACTGTTTTGTGGCGAATATTCATTGAGTGATTTTATGATTTTTTCAACATCTGCATTGGCAAAAACTGAACGCCCTATCGGTTTCGGCTTTCCGTCAATATAATATCGGTGGTCGCAACACCATACTGTTTTTTCGATAAAGGCAAGAGGCTTGTCTAACAAAATTTCAAGCAACAGCCGTTCTTCGGGGAAAACAGGGCGCAAATCAACAACCATATATTGAGTTTTGCTGTTACAAAGAGGACAAAATCCTTTGTCAGCATCATCGTCATAGTTAATAATAGGAGTTTGGCAAGTACCGCACCAGTAAATCTCTGATAAGCGTTCGTCAGCCTCAACCATATCAATATTTTGTTGATTTTTCCCTGAAACGCTTGTATTCACGCGGGTTTCGCCTCCCTCTGTTGTGTTGATAATGTAATATAACAATTATACTACAACGCTTTGGATAAGTCAACACCAACGAGGCAAGTTCGTCAAAAAAAGCCGCATTTTGTCATTGCGGCTTTTAATAATTTATTTATAACCACCCAAATAACTTCTTTTTGGGTTTTTCAATTTCGTTGTTTTTACTTAAATCATTATTTTGTTCGCGCACTTCAAGCGTTTCGTTTTCAGATGCATTTTTCACCATTAAACAACCATTTGTATGTAATATTCTAACAATTTCATCATAAGAATTTTTGCCAATATTATTAGTCCCTAACAATTCATTTCTTTGATACAATCGAATTACATCGTCAATGATGTTGCACCCTGCTCGGCGCAAAGCATTGTATGAACGAACAGAAAATCCAAACCCATCTAAATTCTTATTCAAAATTTGTGATATGTCAGCAATTTCAACTTCTTCGTCCAATATATAACCGCTATCATACAACATAAATTCGATTTCTTCGTATGTCTTTCTGCCGACACCGCTAATATTTACTAACCTGTCTTTTTTATAAACAGAAACAACATCGCCGAGGGTTGAACAATCTATTTTAAGTAGTGCATTATAAGCTCTCCCTGATAATCCCATCATATCCAAAGCAGTTTCCAAAGTTTTTTCAAAAAACATATTTGTCGGGTCATCATTTTCTGTGATATAATTATTCTCACGCAGTTTTTCTTCAATTTCGTTATAGGCTTTTTCGCCGAATCCATAAAGTCTGCTTAATCGTCTTTGTTTATACATTAAAACTACATCATCAATAGTTTTTGCGCCGGAATTTTTCAAGTGATTATATGTTCGATTAGTGAGCCACAAAGTTTCAATGGCGTTGTTATCTTCTACGGTTACTACCCTTTTCAATTTCGCCATTGCTTTCTTTTCAATTTGACGAATTCGCTCTCTCGTAAGATGATATATTTCAGCGATTTCTTCAAGCGAAAATTTATCACGGTATCTATATAATAATAACTTATCTTCTCGTTGCGGAAGATTCCCAAGTAATTTAAGGATTGCAATTTCGTCTTGCCATTTTTGAATGTTTTCAATATGTAAAGCTGTTTGTAGATTTGTAGGGAACGGAAGATTTCTTCTTTTTTCTAACAAAGTCATCACTTTTTCTTCCGTGATTTCTTGCAAAAATTCGTCAATGATTTTTATGCCTTGTTTTTCAATTTGAGAAAATAATTTATCGACAGCCATCGGGTCGTAAATTCCAAACTCATCTGCTATATCATAAACGGTATCAAAACTAATCGCCCCATCTCTTGATTGAGCAATTAGTTCTTCAATGATAGCAGTTTTTGTTTCCATAGCGTTTATCACCTATTCGCAATTATATATCAAAAAATGAAAATAATCAATAGTTTTGACGAAGTTTGGCGGAAATAAATGTATAACGGTTGCCTCAAAAATAATTCGTTCGCAAGCACGGCATACCGCTATACAGCGTTATACATTTTACTTGTTGGGTGAACCCAAGCCCCTTGACCTAATGATTTATCTGGCAACCTTGAAAATTAAACTTGTAATTTTTAATATTCTGTGGTATAATTATTATATATTGGAGGTGTAGCTATGTGTACGCAAACTCAATTAAATAAAATTATCGATGAAGTAACCACGAGTGCAAGAACTATATTGGGGGATAAATTACGCAAAGTTATCCTCTATGGTTCGTATGCCCGGGGAGATTATAATAGCGATTCGGATATCGACATTATGGTTTTAGCTGACATAAAAGATGAGGAAGTTTTTCCGTTCCGGCAAAAAATGGTCAGCACTACGGGCAGATTAGGTTTGGAAAACGATATAATGGTTTCGGTTTTTGTCAAGAATCACAATCATTTTTATGAGTGGATTGAGGCATTGCCGTTTTATAGAAATGTTGTCAGCGACGGGGTGGAATTATATGTCAACTAATAAAGAATTAGCAAATTATAGATTAAGCCAAGCGGGCGAATGCCTGAACGATGCAAAGATGGCGTTTGAAAACGGTAGTTTCAAAAACTCCGCTAATCGTTCTTACTATTGTGTATTTCATTGTATGAGAAGTCTGTTAGCTTTGGAGCAGGTCGACTTCAAAAAACATTCGGCTGTTATTTCGCATTTCAGAAAGAATTACATTAAGACGGAAATTTTTGAAACGAAATTGTCTGATATTTTAGATTTATTGTTCGATGCGAGAGCGGCAAGCGATTATGACGATTTTTATGTTATAAGCAAAGAGGAAACGGAAAACCAAATCACCAATGCTGAATATTTCTTGGAACAAGTAAAGACGCATTTGGAAAAGCAAGCGTAATCTACAACTTTTCTTAAATACACAAAAGCCACCTTTTTAG
>Ga0123355_10006619_pt1 | contig 17199 bp, 7 predicted proteins | sample TergutEmb28metaG_3_FD_89872 | JGI IMG/M metagenome (GOLD analysis project Ga0123355, IMG submission 89872) | Embiratermes neotenicus P1 segment gut microbial communities from Petit-Saut dam, French Guiana - Emb289 P1 | ecosystem: Host-associated > Arthropoda: Insects > Digestive system > Gut ...
AGACATGACCATGTACTTAGTTTTATCAGCATTTACTTCCAGTCCAATCTCCCTAGTAGCAGCTACTAAAGCTTCTGCATTTTCCTTTAGATTATGTATGCTTCCTCCCAGTATATTAACATCTTCGGCATAAGCCAGAAGCTGATGTGTACCATTCAGTTTCAAGCCATCCTGGTTTACCTGAACCCTCCTAATGGCGTACTCTAAAGAAAAGTTAAAAAGTATTGGTGATAGAGCATCCAACACAAGTCTTTATCTCTGCGTTTCCTATCTGCTCTTTACCAAGAACACACAGATTGTTTGCATCTGTGAGCCCAATAGGACATAGTTTTTTAATGCGTGAGTGCATAGTGGCATTGCATGATAGGTTGCTTTGTTGACCTCTGTGTATTGCTGGATCAGAGATATAAAGGCACAGAACTGCTCAATTTTATGTATGCAAAATGTGACTTACTAGTGTTATTATTAGTTTATACTTTTATATACAATAATTGTTTCTAGTTAAGAGGGTCAATTAGAAAATTAAGTCATTTTGTATACCTCTGGCTTGCTTTAGAAAATGAGCCATTGAAATCTCTTATGGGGTTTAGCTATATTCTGGCATAATGCAAGATTTGAGGTTTCCACAGTGTTTACGTTGGCTTGTTATGCTGAGTAGCAGGTTCATCTTAAAAGATTGGGGAGTCCTAGGATTCCTGAGGCCTGAGATTTAAGATAATACATTCCTTTGAAATGTCTGCAATAAATAATCCAGCTACTCAATGTAACAACCCAGATCAGAATCCTTTTAATGTAATGTCCGCAACAATTCTGTTTCCGTGAACAAATACATCTGTACTGTTACGTGAGGGGCAGTCACAAAGAACATTTACAAGAATTCTGTCGTGAAAGTCATTAATTGGATATGTGTTGTGGATGATAGACTGTAATTATATGCGGCATATGAGAATGAATGTTCACTTCATTTTATGTACCCTATATATATATATATATATATATATATATATATATCCTCTGTTTACTTAATTTTTGTTTATCCTGTATACAAGTTATTGAATATTAACAAAATTTATTTTGTTATCCTTTCTGTGCCAAATTGGATTAATAATAGTCTGAAGAAGAAAAATGTGAGATTGTTATTTGCCATATGAATGCTTTCCTCACTTCTTGTAAAGGATGTAGCTCCAATTTTATTTAGAAATACCAAAGGCTTTATATAAACGTCAGTGAGTTAAATCCTGTCTCCCTTGTGTTTACTGTAAAAGTGGCCATTAAATGGAGCAATATAGGGAATTTATTTCTTTCCCCTCCCAATAAATTTGACTTTTGAGAGTGAAGATTGGCAGATATTGGGATAAATACAGTATCCCAGCTTATTGATATACCATAAAATTTAACTGTTGTGGCAACCTTGTGGTATAGAAGTGAACTACCAAGGGAGGTGGATGTACTATATTGAGAGGCATTATCTGTAGCTTTTCAATAATACCTGGTGATTGTATTTATTTGAAACTTATTGGCTCATCTTAAAAATGTCAAATGAAGAGAACCCACATGGAAATTTCAAAAGGCTATCAGTTTTGATCTCTGTTGTCACCTCTTCATGTGACAGACCTGCCTGTCTATGCTATTTGATTGCATAAGTCACAAATCTGGCAATTTTCAGATTCATGAATGAAGTAGGTTAAAGCAACCTGTTACATAATATTAAAAATCCACTAAAACAGTATTCATCAATAGTCAAATATATATATATAACATCCCATCATTCTGCTGTGGAACATAGGTCTTCCACAAGAATCCTCCATCTCACTCTATTCTTGGCATCAGTTTTGATCTCCATCCAGGTCTTCTTAATTCTTTTGGCCTCTTCCAGCACCGTTCTTCACCATGTATTCCTCGGTCTCCGCCTGCCCCATTTACCTTGGGAGTTCAACTCTAGGGCTTGCCTGGCTATATCGTTGGTTTTCGCAGTGTATGGCCCAGCCATCCCCACTTATGTTTCCTGATCTACAAATCTATTCTAGGTTGCTTCGTATGCTTTCACAACTCTTCATTTGTTGTCTGGTCCGGCCAGAAAATTCTCAATATTTTCCTGAGACTTTTATTAATAAGGATTTGCAGCTTGGCTGTTATACATTTTGAATTTTTTCCATGTCTCACAACCATAGAGTAGGACTGCTTTCACATTTGTATTGAAGATGCAAAGTTTGGTTTGCGTTGAATATGCCGTTGAGTGCCAGATCTTGTTTAATGCGCTGAATGCTATCTGGGCCTTTCATATGCAGGCCATGATATCAGCCTCTATACCACCTGTGTTATCAATAATGCTCCCCAGGTATGCAAATTGTGTCACTCTTTCAGTAGTTTCACTGTATATACAGAGAGTCTCATAATTGTTCATGACAGTACTCATCTCCTTAGACTTATTTACATTAATCTTTAAGCCCACTTTGGTGGCTTCATTTTCTAAATTCTCAAGCATTATTAGTAATCATATACTTAGAAGAAAACTAAACTAAACTTACTAAAGTAATTTGAGATATAGTGTAAACACTTTGTCAATGAATTAAGTATTGTGTTCAGCATACAGAAGAATTACTCCATGTTGCATCTGATCACTGGATGTATGGAATGTTACTAGTCTGTTTGTATAGCAGGATTTATTCCACATAGTCTCCAGCTTCAGGCACAGGTAATGTTAGCAAGCCTAGCCTGATGTTATGAGTTGGGAGAGTGTGCGCAGTTGTGCATGCAATTGAGTATCTCAGTGTTTTTCTGCAACCAGAGCAGTGGAGATGCCAGTATATGTCTGGTTATGTACTAGTTTCAGTCACGTGACAGAGAGACGGGGACTGTAAAGTTTGTAAGACACATGCTGAAGGTTGTCATGCAAAATTAGGGGGACTTCGTGGATATAATCCTGCTATAGCTGTACTTAATTTTCATTGTTGTAACCCTTTCAGACTCTGAATATGAAATTTTGCAGGATAGAAGAATACAACTGAGGTGTTTCAGCCAGTTGTGTTAAAATAACAGTTAAACCAATGTTTGTCTGTCAGATAAAACTATGTATTTACAAGTCTAGAAATCAGCTGATTTTCAGACTTTTAAGTATATAGTAATGCTTGATGGGTTAGCATTGCTTTATTGTTTATTAGAACAACATAACTTGTCACTGTAATGCCCAAGTATTTCAGTCCTGCACAGCACAAACATGTTAGTTGTTCTTTAGAATTAATTTCTTTTACAATAATATACCACAGTATTATGAAAATGAAAGTTTACTAAAGAAAATACTGTATTTCGACATATTCTCCATATTGTTATTGTTTATAAAGCCGTTGTCTTCCAAAAAGTTTTGCTTTCCTGTTTACTGTGGTCTGCAAGGGTTAATATTCTGTGCTATTAAATGCTGAAGTACTGAGGGTCCAATAGCAATAATTATGTATACTGACTGAAGTACACGATGATCAAAAAGTGACACAGATCATAACAAATATAATATTTTTTCCGTGACATTTTCAAAAATACTTCCCATAATGTGTCATTTAATATTTCAATCTACAGGATGTTGAAATAACAACCCCTCCACCTCTTTGCTTTGCGTACTAAATTCACTACAGATTGATTCTTGTTGTTTACTTTCCTTGTATTACAAAAAAATCCTCATATTGAACAGGCTGGGCCAAGCAGTCATGATTTTGACTTGTATTTGGCAGGTGCCTGGTTTGAATTTTGGCCTGGACAGTGCTTGCCGTGACTGAGGATGGTGGTGGTTATCTTCAGTCCTTAAAGGCAAATTATCTGATAGTGCCCGCAGTTAGGCCGTAATTGCTTTCTTCTTCATCCTCTTTCAGTTCATTATTCCCATTTCATCCATTGACTGGATACTGTAGACTTTGATTTGATGACAGTATAATTTAGTAAACTATATAATTATAAATGAAAACCCTCACTGTGGCAATGTGTGTTAGCTCTTGGCTGACAGTGTACTTGTGCTGATCATAGTGTATTGACACTTACTGATATTGCTGGTGGGCAGAGTGAATTTATGTTCTCAACAGCTACGTTTCCTCTGATGAAAGGGGTTGTGTTTGTTTTTGATCATTCTGTGCAAATTCATTACATTGTTGAATACTGGGTGTACTGTAATATTTATTGTGTTAATTTATGAAATAGCTATAATTAAACAATAAAAGGACAACTTACTTGCTACTTGTTCACCAGACCCACACTGATATGCACCAGAATTTTTTTTATAGATGTATTCATATACTTTTAAGCAGTGGAGATTCATATTCATCCTGTTATTTTTTGCTATACAGAAATGCGTATCACATGGCTCACTGGGGGACAGAGATGTCAGGTGTTAAGTTAGGAGACATTGCTTCCAGAATTATTGTTTTATACAAACTGTACAAATCACAGAAATGGTTACTACATTTCACTTTAACATACTAGGGATATTTACGTATCTGAAACCAGTTTGTTGCAGTTTCTAAAATGTTGCTAGCACAGTTAAATGATAAGTACAGTTTTCCCCCATGCCTGTGCTTCTTGTCATGAAGGTGTCTAGGGGGATTGGATGTGAAGTGCCCACATCCTTTATCTTTGAACATTACTCCTGGGGAAGGAGTGTCAGAGATCCACACTGAATAGGAGACTGAGTTATCCCCAGAGATGGCAGAGTATTCAGTACAAAGGCCTGGGCTACTGGTTCCTTGTTCATCCTTTATTAAGACACTGAAGAATGGAGACCAGCTTAGCTCTGTGGAAGCACATAAAGAGGATATTTTAGTATTTGAAATACAGGTGTATGTTACTGTCCAATTTTCTATCTTTGCTTGTGACTTTTTCTGTTGTCACAGCTTTGATACTGGAAAATATACTGAAGAGTATAAGATTTACAAATGTATGCTTTGTTTAAAAATAGTCTGTGTTATAGGCATGTGTGTGTGTGTGTGTGTGTGTGTGTGTGTGTGTGCCCAGGCACACCATTATGTCTCAAAAACAGCATAAATTTGGTATTTTGGCAAGTGTGGACAGAGATCACTGAGGACAGATGCGCCACATTATGCATTTTTATTGAACAAATTGTGTTTAGGTGTTTGTTTCAAAGATAAGTGAGAACATATTTGTCACAGTTTGATATTATTGTCTAAAGTCGGTAAATTTGCTGAAACACTTTTCAGGTATACGACCAAAAGAACAATAGTGCATTGCCATATAGTATTGATGAACTAGGAAGTATCGAGTTCACTACAACACCATATGCCTGACAGGAATGAGGGGCTACTTAACTAACAAGTACTTCTCTGAAGGTGACGACATATCTCGTTACTAATTTATCGCTCCCAGCAAGGTTCCTACTGCACGTTAACTGCATGTGTGATTGGATTTGCATGAGTTAACAGTGTTTACGTCAGTAATGCATGGGCATAACATGTTTTGGCATTATTCTGATACTGAATGTATGTTGGTTGGGTCACTGATTTATGCATGATACAGCACACATGTACTTGCAGAAAAATTTCAAAATTGATGGAAGAGTAGAGTGGAAAGGTGTGCACAGTGTTAAAGAATTGTTTCCAAATGTTTTATTTGATGATTTTTTATTCCTCATTAACCTTGATGTTTTACTGTTTCAGTAATGTTAGAAGGTATTTATTCCATGTATAGTGTTAAATAGGGGCACATGGTGGCGCAGTTGGCTGAGGCACTGCACTACAAGTTGGAAGGTTGTGGGTTTGATTCCCGGAGGTGTCATTGGATTTTTTCATTGACGTAATCTTTGCAGCTGCACTGTGGCCCTGGGGTAGACTCAGCCTCTATCAGAAATGAGTACCAGGAATATTTCCTGGGGGTGGGGGCTAAATGTGGACAGTGCATAGAGCTGACAAACTTAGCACCTTCATGTGCCGACTGTCTTGAAATCTGGGAGCCTCAACCTTCTGGAACCTTTAGGGCCTGTACAGGGTTTACTTTACCGTTGCTTTATAAGTCTACATATTCTTTATTTTCTGCATTGTGAGCTACTTGTTAGAAATTTTATAAATGAAGTTTGGATCTCACATGAAGTTTTTACAGTTGATAGGTATACTCTAAAGTTAGTACTATGTGAGAAGGCTTAGTGTCAATCTGTAGTACCATATTTTATCAAAATATAGTGATCTTGGAGATTTAACGTGCAAATGGACAGTAACAGCCAGCCTCGCTGTTCTTTGTTAATTATGTGTATTTTATGCAAAGAAAACAAAAGTAAATAGGAGAGTATTTGAAGCTGTAAGACAGGAAGTTTATGGAAATTGAGAAAAATGTATAGTGGGAAGCTTTATTATTTGTACTGTTCGCATGATAGCATTACAATATTTTAAAGCAGAAAATTAGAACTAACTGACATGTAGAGTACATGGTTTCCAAAGACTGTATATGATATGTGGCTGATATGGGAAGGTACCAACACAGGTTTCTACACAAAAAATGATGGGCCTTTGTGATTACAGTGATCTGCGTTTGAGGTGACATGTTGCATGAATTGATCCACTCGTGTTTTATTACCTTTTCTAATAAATTTCCCACATGACAGTCATGCAAACATCTGTGGTTTGTTTGATACGAATTTGTCATAAGTCTTTGGGATGCATACAGGTAGTAAGTGGGACATTGATTCTTTGTATGCAAAATTGCTCCTGTGCTTGAATACCATGTTGTGGAGGCATTTAGATGGTTTCGATGTAAATCTTTGCACATTTTTGGCCACAGCATTTCATGTAGGCCAATTGTTAGCCACACACTTCAGTTATTCTGTCCCAGGGAATGTCAACTTGTCACATTGGCTAGGAAGTTGGATGGCTGCAGAGTTGTTTTGGACAGAGTGGTGATGAAAGAATGTCCTGTCATGCAGCTGTGGTTTTTACATGTAGTCAGCTACGTTACTTTGTCCCTTAGTGTATTTATTGATGATGTATCCACTGCATGGTTTATGTTGTATCAAATAGAAGGATGTGGAAAGAAATGGTGTTGGTAATCTTTAGGTTCTGCATCAGTGTTTACCCAAAAGAAGTATGAAAATCCTTGAAAATCTGTCAGGATAGATGGCCTCCAGGGGAGAATTGAACATGGAACATTTGCAATATGAGGAGTGATGGCTAATCACCTAAAAGTGGTATATATTAAATAATTTATTGATTCTATTGTACCATAAAATTATGCTGTTGCTGCTGATGATGGTGAGGAGGAGGAGGTGGATGATGACAAAGACATTGACAGTGATGAATAAACACTCTTGTTTGTTTCTTTTATAAACCTCTTCACAGTTCCGTAAGCCTCCATGATATGGTGCTTAGACAAAGGAAAAATTTTCTTTTATCTTTATCTCTGTTGGTAGATTATGTTAGCTTATGAGATGTGCTCAGTTTCTCAGTTTTAAGAATCTAATCTCGGAACTCTGCAAGTAAATGTGTCTGTGGCTTAGATTGCCAAGTTTCAACTGTTTTTAATATCTGTTGTTTCTTTTTGTACATTGTTCCTTGTGTTTGTTAGGGACAAGAACATGTCAATACTGGGGTCAAAATACAGGGTCAGAAAAACTCTTCAGCATTCTTTCCAACAATTCCTGAAGATGTGTCATCCGAAAGAGGTTAGACATTGTTTTGATTATTGACCACTTTATGAAATGTTTCTTTATCTAACATTTAAAGTAGTGTAGTTTATAAGGAAACCTTGTTAATCTGAAGAATTGGACCCAAGTAAGCGTAATTAATTACTTTTGTCATCAGTAAACACTTCTGTTTATTTCTGCGTATGTGTAATTTGGGATGTTATCTCCTTAGGGTATAAACTGCCAGCCATCATTTGAGGAAACTCAAAGGTTCAATGTGTCTGGTACCAAACCCTTCAATTGAACATATCCCTGAGCCTACTTGATTCACATGAGAACTTCAGGACATATTTAGGGATGTGGCTTGATGTGTATGTTCAATCTATTGTAATTTCCTTCATTTCATTATGTGGTTCAATGCGTTCGGGTGTGTGTGGGTTGGTTCTAATGGTTGTGGTGTCCTTTTGTGTTCATGTTTTGATACCTTTGCGGCTACTGATGTTTCAGTTTTATTCATTCTTCCTGATAAATGTTGAGACAAATAACCTGTGTACCTAATCCTCACAAATTGACATGTTGCAACAGAGCTGAATCTCTTAGTTTAGGTTACTTTATTTATTTAATAAAGGAACATAGTAGTTACTGTATCAACACGTGTACACATGTGCTTAAGTTTCTATGGCCTGAAGTACCTCTTGAACTGCTAGTCAGTTCCAGTATCATCCCATCTTTGCAGTTTTTAATTTTCTACCATCCTGACGACTGTATGAATGTTTCAAGCTAAAATGACATTAGTGTTCTTTCCAGGAAAATGTCAAGATGTTAGATCAAATTGGGCCATGACTGCATTCTTCCACATCCTTTCGTATGCATGGTAGAGTTGAGTTTGAGTGCCATGCATTATTACCTTGACACTGGGTGAAGATGAATGACTAACATTTAACTCCTGCCACTTGTCCCTGATACACAATGGGTAGGAAGCTAGGTGGGTTGCATATCTCTTCTAAGTATAGTGGCAAAGAGGAAAGTCCTTGCTGCTGCCAGGGATTGATCTGTGGTCTCCCTGCTCAGAGTTGGTAATAGATTTTTGGAAAAATTGTAACTTCTGTTAAGGTAGTTTTTTTGTAAAATGTAAAATGTGTGATGGCTGGGCAAAATTCCTGTTTGGCTTAGCGTATGTTTGTTGATGTGCTGTTGGTGTTGCGCCGTGACATTTTCTATATAGGTTGGTCACAAATGTAGCCATAGTTCTTTCTCTGCAATAGAAATTGCAGATGTGGTGATAATTAAAGGTTATGATAATATATTTGGGTGGATTTAAAGTAATCGGAATCTGTATTAATAGAAATTATGCACATAAATATACTACTATATAATTTTCATGGGATGCTAAATATTGTAACTATATGATTTTAAATTTACTGTCTGCTAACCTTTTCATATAAACTGAAGAATTTGATGGAAGATAGGTATTTGTTAAGATGCTACTGGAACTACTACTTACAAACTTGTGATAAATTTATAATTTAAAACAGCATGCAAAGATGCTATAAATAACTGAATTAACATCATCTTTTTATGAAAACATCTGGTATCGCTTGCTTCAATTAAGTAATGGCAACATAATAAGTTTTCTTAATTTTTTGTTGTAAGTAGACCCTTTTTATACAAATCACTGTATTTGTATCATGATGTTTGATATTAATCCACGTTCCATGTCGTAAGGTTACAACATTTATTCCAGCAACTGTTATGGTGTTGTTGGAATAAATATTTTGAACTGTACTGCAATATTGACCAGCCTCTTAACACTGGTATCACCAAAAGTGAATACGGGATGTTAAGACCACACGAACGACGTTTTCAAACGGCTTTGTGTCTGGTATGTTGATCCTTCACACACAGATCAAGGTTTAAGACTTTAACTGTAGGCCATATGTAGATTTTCATTCAAAAAGTGTAACTTGTAAGAATTTGTTGTGTTTTTGACTATATGAGTGTAATTCCTGTACCTTTTCCTCCTTTCAGTTTTTGTTTCTGACCACAATAACCTGTGCTTCAGATCTCTAATAACCATATCTTTCTTTATTACCAAAACATGTATGTTCCAAGTTCTAGTAATTAAAAGTTAATTTCTGTAACATTTTCTGTTGTTTTTAGGTCTGTCTGCTTTTTCAGTGATGAGAGATGTTGCTTTTTAACGTTTTTTTAAAAGTAGGCATATGTGGTGCTGGCCTCTAGCAGAACCCTCATCCACTAGGGTAATGGTTCTAATTCATTTTAGATTAACAAGGTTTCTATTACTCCTTGCATGTCCAGTGATGTTAACTTTTGACACCCACCAGGTCCAATTCATTTTGGTTCAGACATTCAATCTTTCCGTATGATCAAGGCTGAAGTGATGACTGACAGAACATTTCCAACATTTACACTGCAGAGAACCCAGTGTTCATTAGTCAGGAACAAAGCACACTGCTGTCTCTTGCCTAGTTCTAGTCTGTCACATATCAGTCAGTTTGTTTCATATGTCTTCAATGCCTGATGGTGGAGAAGAAGTTTTTATTTTCTCCCCATTTTGGTAGACTTAATAGCATTCTATAGGTATGAAAACTAAACATTTGAGTGCATGATACCTCATTATTAGCAGTTTAATTTTTTTTAATTCAAGCTTTGGATCAGAATGCATGTTTCACATATTCATCAAAGGACATGACAAGTTAACAGTGTTTTTTGTCTTCCTTTGTGTTTAGTAACATTTGTGATTCCAGCTTACTACTGCCAGATTCTGCTCGCTGTAACTAATAACTCATACTACTACAGAATAAAATGCAGAAATACGATAAAAAAAATCAGCACCAATAATATTTCATGCTAGTTTGATTGGTGTTGCTGAATTAGATGCTCCAGTGGAGCATACTTAGTTTTGAAGCATGTTATTTGTAATTTTTCACACCTTATTACTCTTGATATTGTTTATAGCTGATACAGATTTATTGTTGCAGAGTTATTCAAAATAATATTTTAGGCTATTGTATATATTATACAGTGCTGAAAATCCATTCAGATTAGTGTGTTCTAATTTAGTTTGGCCACTGAATCTTCTTGCACTCAAAAAGTGTTCATTGAACGTGTGTTAAAATCCTTACATATGAAGCTAAGAAACTAGACCACAAATGAGTAGGGAAATATTAAAAGGTGACAGTTTTGGATGAAAGACATCACATTACTATCCTGAAGTCAATCATTTGTAGATGCAAAGATTTACTGTGTTGTACATAAAATTGCAACAGTGCGATACAGCACTGATTAGTAACAAGTGATGTAATTATTACACACCCTGAATAAGCTGCTGTTGTAGTATCAGAGTAAGAACTTGCTGTTGGATGTCTACTGACATCATAAGAGTGTAGCTCCTAACAAAGAAAAAAATTCATTTTCAGAATAGTTATTTTATTTGCTATAGTATTGCAACAATTCAGACATAAAAATGAAAATTATCTAAGGGAAGTTTAATAATAATAATAATAAGTGCTGTGTGGAAGCAAAAGGCAGCACAAGTGATCCCGATAGTAATATCATCTACGGGAGTAATTCCAAAGTGACTATCACAAAGTCTAACAAGACTTAGCTTGTGTCCAAATACATATATACAAATGCAAAAATCTGTAGTTCTTGATACATGTTCAATTGTAAGGAACTCTTTAATCTACAAATAAGACCACCAAGCATAATCCTGTTTATCACTGCATCCCAGGATAGGTGAATATTTCCCAGCCAAAGCTGAGAAGTGAGAAATTCAACAACAACAACAACAACAACAACAACAACAACAACAACAATAATAATAATAATAATAATATAACATAAAATTGAAATTTTTTTTATATTGTAATGGAATTTTCTTGCGGAAACCAAATGGTGTTCTGCTGAATATGTCTTGGGAAATGCTGGTTCAAAAATATTGGAGTTTCAAATCTTAATAAGCTGTACATTATAACATGTGTAATATTTGTATGATAACCAATGTTGAGACATTGGACAAAGTTTTAATGTGCTGTATGCATACATACACAAACACACACATACATATACAGACACATACATAAATGCATACATACATACATACATACATACATACATAATGCATACACACAATCCATGGATCCATATGTTTGTCCCAAAGACAGTAGGATGTGGAACAAATTGTAATTACCTAAATATACACAATTTTAAAATACTACTAACATTTTACAAAACACTAGGATAGATTATCTGTATACATAAGAAATTCATTTACAGAATAACAGGAGTGTGTAAGTAGGTAGTTTCTTAAGGCTGCTTGGAATTTTATCTTGTCATTCTTGAGGATTGGAGATTATGTTGGATTAATATGAATCAAAATTAAATTTGCATGGCAATTTTTAGTGTAAATTTAGTAGTTTAGCAGCTACAAAATGTGGGTACAACAGCAGATGAACACAACTTCCCCATTACGCATGCATTTCATGCTGGAAATGAATAAAATCTGAGACCACTTACTGACCACTTTTCTGAAAGTCAATTCCACAACATACATTCTTTCTCACATATTCTTCCAGATTCTATAACACTGGATCATGAACCAATTTTTGTTAAACCAAGAGCCTTGGTGCGAGGGGCAACTCTCTCCCCAGTTTTCTTATCAGAAGGATGTCGTACATTTTGGAACCCAATCAGCTACCTGGGTGGACCACGACTTTCACACAACATGACACGTGCTAGTAAGGAGTCTGTGCTTTCTGTTGACTGAAGCACATCCTGTGTGAGACTGGGGTCATCAGCTGCAAAACTTGTGGGTATGGTATTACATTCACCATTCTGGACAGTTCTTGGTAGCTGTAGGAGCAATTTATGTACTTGGGGCAGGAAACTTACAGGGGGGGAAAGAGCATATCATAACGTAAACTTAAATACCATAACTGCTCTGTTGAGATGCTGGTGTAGAATAGGTGATCTTCTGTACCGCTGAAGCTGGGAAGAATCACACAAAATAACCTTTCAGTCTTAAGTCTGCATGTTTCTGACAATGATGTGTAACAGTAAATCTTTTACTGTGGACGTTGTCCACCTTGTTGGGTTTGAGAAAACTCAAGCTGCTGGACAGTGCTTGAAATAATGTCATGTCTACCTGTTTACTGTCTATCCTGTGTGTTCCCAACCCTGGACTGTGAAGTCTTAATTGCTCACACATTAATCTGTTTCATGGTGGGCCATTTCTATAAATATTGACTATTTGATACAACATGATACTGAAAGTTTGTTGGGTAATTTACTTTAACTGTTGAAGTAATGGTTATTGAGTTAGTACTTATACTGTTTCCAGAATTTCACATGATACATTGAATTGTAACAATAATAAATTAAAGAGAGTGTTGCCCACTGTTTGTAAACGATATTTTGATGTTTTGTGTTTGCATTAATTCCCCAAAACTGTAAAAAAGTGTTAAAGTTCTTACAGGCCTATTAACAGATATCTGCTGTGATTTAAGCATTACTCTTAATTGCATTTTTGTGTACCTAAGAGAGCTGCAAGATTGAACTTTGTGGGCTGCATGTTTAACAAGGTGTTTCAGCGTGAATATCATAAAGTCCTTTTAAAGTCCTTTCAGTGGCCAGTTTATAGTTTGGCATGTGAGATGGGTGGGAGCTATCACTTTAACTTCTTACTCAATGTTGGTTACTAAACCTTACACAAACCCTTGTAACCTAACCTCAGTGAGAGTGAAGGGTGATAGATATTTGGGCCCAGGGACATGTAGCATAGGAATAATGAACGGTATTACAATGCAGTGTGTTTTATACACAACCTATCTTAATGCCAGTGCCTGTGTATGTTACATAATTGCCACTGTACTTTAACAAATTACTTGGTATCTGCAGTCTTCAGACATAATAGAATTGAATTATGTCTATTTGATATATGTTTGTCCGTGCATCATTGTATATGCACAGAGAAGAAAACCAACTAGACGCTACTGAATGATTTATTGCACTTATAATCTGTTCAACTTGTTTCGGGCACTTATATGCCCATCATCAGGAGCTGGAGACTATACTTGTGTTGTTACCGCATATGGTGTGTAATGCCTTGGTTGCTGGTGGTCGGCAATGAGGGAAGCTGCTCGAGCAGCTTCCCTCATCCCGGATGCATAGCCTGCTGCCCTGCACCTGACCGCCAACCACCAGCAACCAAGCTATTGCACATCATATGCGGTAACAACACAAGTATAGTCTCCAGCTCCTGATGATGGGCATATAAGTGCCCAAAACATGTTGAGCAGATTATAAGTGCAATAAATCATTCAGTAGCATCTAGTTGGTTTTCTTCTCTACACATGAATTATGTCTGTTTACTATAATGCCCCAGAATTCTGTATAACATAAGTTCCAAAAAAACTAGTTCCTTCTGTTCCTAGTTTCAACCTGAATAACATATTTATTTGTTCTTGTCATTTGAAACTTCTTGAAATTAGCAACAATTCAACAAGATATACTTACCAGGCTCTGTTTTTGGTGTTATGCATTGGTAGTTATACATAGGAGTGCGGTGAGAGTGAGTCTGTTGGTACTGTGGCTTCGGGTGTGTCTACTGTGCCACCAGTAAGACCATTGGTGGAATAATTAGTAAGGAAAAACCGAAGTGCTCAGAGAAAAACCTGCTGCGGTGCCACTCTGCTTACCACAAATCCTACATGGACACCCCTGGGAGTCAGGTGATGTTAAGATAATGGTGACATTGCCTGAGCCATAGCACAGCCTGTGATGACTTGTGTTGGTAACTTTGATCATAACATTCACAGGAAATATAGCAGATATATGTGGAAAGGTTCTGCAGGTCTTTGCTCATGTGCATTTGGAAGTTAGCACAACTCAAAACTTTCCCCAGTGTTTACCATGTTGTATGTGAAACTTTAAATGTTCTTGTTAAAACCAAATACTCAGGTATTGTTTGTGCCACTATATTTCATCCCTGTTAGTTTTTTTATATAAACATACTTTTTGTTCTTCTGATTGGATTTTGTGAAAACATGCGTATTTGTATGAAGTGGCAATGAAGGAAATCAACCAGTGCCTTTCAAAGCTCATATTCCAGTGCACAGACATGTATGAGGCAATGTGCTCCAGAGTGCTGTGTTCAGTGACTTACATTTGAGGGTGGGTGTGGTGTTTGTCTCTGCTGGCCTAACAGACCTTAACAGAATGAGACATTTCTATTTAAGTTAGACATTTCTATTTAAGTTAGACCTATCAGTTTGACTGGTGCCATATTTGTTGTGTATTTGTGTACATAAAGTGAAGTAAACACTCCTATTTTTATTTGTGATTAAGTGCTTGTAGTATACTTCATTGTCTTCATTTAGATATAGTAAAGACTGAAAAAGTCTGAAAATGATTTGGATGATCTCAAAGCAACACAGAAATACTATTCTGGGATGCTGCTTCATTCTTAAATTGGAAGAGAAAGTATATATCTAATCACAGTCGGCGTCACAAACCATATTGAAATTGGATGTTTTCAATCTGCCCATGACAAGTACATTCCATACTTATCAGGCTTGGCAGTGAATATTATAAGAATTGTACCTGTCTGATGTACACCTGCAACTTAAAAATATTACTCATCTGGGTAATTACAAGAGCTGTGGCTTCCTCATAGAGTATGATTCCAATGTAACAGCTTTACCATATGTGCACTTTCGGAATTACCCTCTGGACATCACTCCACTTCCAGGAATAAAGACTATACAACCTATGATTGCCTTATATCCAGAGTGGATGAAAATGAATGCTGTAGTTCTAAATGTGTAATGTAATGTAATGTAATGTAATGTAATTTATTTGCGTTCTATAAATCCAAATTAGGATTCAATCCTGTGGATATAGACATAGTCACATACATACTAACATAATATACATAGTGTTGGAAGAATCTTAGCTGTAAATAAAGTACAATAATAAAACACCTAAAACCAATTGTCAATTCAATTTTCAATGGAATATCTCTTATAATTAAAATATTCTTTACTATTATAAAAGGAATTTGAATTATGCATTAACTGCTTTAAGTACTGGAATGAATCCATATGGTTTCCTAGTTTCACACAGTTACTGTATCATGAGTTCACATGTGCTCAATATGCACTGCTTCATGACTATGTGGTTGTGTTTAAACAAGACAGGGATTGTAGGTCTATGTATAAACATAACATTGAGGCACGTCCACTAGACCATTGTTGATGTGGAAAAGCAGTAGGTATTTCATATTCTGAGTGTGCGTCTGTAGCCTTAGTTTTCCAACATGCAATGTGCATGCACCGTTATATTTTCATATATGGTCTCTCTGGCTGTACCATGTTTTTCCACATTATCTCATAAACAACATGATTTTTGGAAAAAATACGTAAAATGTGTGTTTGATTTTCTCTATAGCTTTTGTCGGAAACATATCTCATTCTTAACAAAAATTATGGGAAATATTATCATAAATGTACACATATGTTTTCATGTAAAGTACCTGTTATTCTTGTGATATTTTAAAGAGACTTGGATTTTATGACAGATTTTTTAAAAATACTCAAATATCAAAATTAATGAAAATCCCCTTTGTAGGAGCCAAGTTGTTCTATGCAGACAGACTGACAGACAGACATGACAAAGCTAATGGTCACATTTCACAATTTGGTGAACGAGCCTCAAAATCATTGTTAACTGACAGCCTTTCACATATTAGTCTCATAAATTTACAATATTTTTGCCTGTCTGTGTTACACTGACTTGAGTCACTCGTTTTGTTGCTGTGTGTAGTATTTAATAAAGAACTCACAATTACAACTGCAGGAGTTTTATAAGCTCTGAGTTGCAATTGCTTGTGAAACACGTCAGGTTAAGCTCTAAACTTGCACATCATATCAGTGCATGGTGACCCCACAGGGAACCTTGCTGTACATGCTCAGCATCTTGTTCTGATGTACGTTGTTCCAGCTGAATGCGTAAAGGAGGGTGATGTTGGATTTGAGAAGTGGGGGATATGGTGTAGCTGGTTTCATTGCCATACATATACTGCAGTAGTTAATATATATATATTTCACCTATAAGGCTGCATCATTTATTCTGTAGAGTCATGGACTGGCCCACTAGTACGTCACTTCAGGATGAATGTGTAATGAAAGTGCGGTATTATCCATCATTCAATTTATGGCTTTATTTTAGCAGTGATTGTATTGAAAATTGGTTCTTAATAGATCAAGTATTTGTGTTATAACACATCTAAAAAGCTAATTTTTAGCAAAACATTTTGCATGCCATGCACAGCACCATCCACACCGTAAACACAACCTATGCAGTGGCTCTCAAGACACATGACCTACGCAGCGGCTCTCAAGACGCACGACCTACGCAGCGGCTGTCAAGACCACCACCCATCCAAAAACTCAGTGCAGAAAACCATATGCTGCAACTCAACATCTAATGCTCCTGATGATGGGCGTATGCGCCCGAAACATGTCGAGCTAAGAATACATCAATAAAATTACCTAGTTGCATCAAGTTGGCATTTC
>Ga0123355_10006620_pt1 | contig 17199 bp, 13 predicted proteins | sample TergutEmb28metaG_3_FD_89872 | JGI IMG/M metagenome (GOLD analysis project Ga0123355, IMG submission 89872) | Embiratermes neotenicus P1 segment gut microbial communities from Petit-Saut dam, French Guiana - Emb289 P1 | ecosystem: Host-associated > Arthropoda: Insects > Digestive system > Gut ...
CCTTGATTTTATCGGCGTTCGGATTGATTTGTGGTGCTTCGGCGAAAAACGTCTCAAAGTCAACCTCTTTGCCCAATTGGGATTGCAAACCTTGTTCGTCATATCCCGTGAGCCACAGGACAATCGTATCAACTTCCGCTTTGGTGCGCCCTTTGCGTTCGGCTTTTTGGACGAGCAACGGATAGACTTTGGAGAATTTCATTTTGGATACACGTTCGTTGGTCATTTTGTTTTCACCTCACAATTCAAACACTCTGCTAGAGGATTGTGATGGTCTTCCAATCCCATCAGTTTTGCTTACCCGGTGGTAGCTATGCTTGGTATCACTCGCAAATCCGTCATATTATCTCGCCGCTCATTTTATCTAACAAATATTAATTTAACTTTAATCTCTTGATTATCGCTGTAAAGAAAGAGCCGATAATCAGCGGATTTATAAGCACTTGGAACGTAGTAACGTATGAGGCAAAACTGACAGCCTCAAAGTTGCTCAATGGGATATAAAGCGAAATTCTCAACGCATACAAGAAGGTCTCTGAGGTTGAAAGTATTATTGGCTGTCCGTTACTGACAAATTGGCTCATTGGCATCAAATATAATCCAAAGCAAACAAGAAACCACACAATATAATACATTATCCACAAATTGGGTTTCAAAAACCCTCCTGTGAAAAGAACAAAAAATCTTTTTAGTCGTTTTGCTTTATAATACGCAACTTTATAATCAATGTTGGCAATTTCCTCAACTGATGCAATTTTAGGGTTGATATTCTCTTGTAGAAACAAATACGTGCCTAAAGGGGTTAAATCCATTTTGGTGAGTTCGTCAAGCCTAGTGCTTGCGGTATTTTTATACTGAAACTTCATATAGAAACTATCAGGCGCTTTCATAGTTTTTCTTTCTTTTTTTACCTTATTTGCTTTATCTATCTTATGAAAAATGAATTGTTTTAAGTCAATCCAAGCGGCATTTATCTTTGTATCATAAACCGAAAAATGCTCAAATTTGTTTAATAGCCAATCGGTCTCCTTGATCATTGATGCCTGTATGATAAAATCGTAAATATTGGAATAGACAATGCGGACTTTATTAAGGGTCGAATTGTTGACAACAAGGTTTTCTATATTGCACTCCGATACTTCCAACCTTTCAACATCTGATGCAAAAACCGTTCCCTTTACTATACAATTATGAAAAGAGAGAGATTTTATAGATGTTAAGTTCAGGTCTCCAATAATAATACAATTCCAGAATTGGACATGATTAGTTTTCTTGATATTCAAATCACTTTCAATTATCCTGTTTTTTGCGTTAATATCTATACACTCAATTTCTTCGGATAGAGCTGCTTTATCATCTTCGTGCCTCAAAACCAACTGTCTATAATGTTTATCTATGGGCATATACCCCGAAAAAGGTTGTTTTGCATAATCTACTAGCTCATTGAAGCTACTGATGCCTTTATCTTTAACAAGTTCTGAAATAATTTCTTCCTTTCGATAATCAAATCCTCTACCGTCCCTGTATATGTGGACGTAGAACTCATTAAGTAATTCTGCATCGGTTAGGTCAAAGCAAAGACCGTCAAACTCCACCGTAGTGTCAACATACGCTTTGGTGTACAATTCATCAAGCAAACTATAAACAGTATCAGCAAATTCTTCATTTATGTCTAAGAAGATAATGGCAGAGTTCTCATTTTTACAAATATTAAACTCATACGCACTATAATTAAACTTAATCACGCCTGTTGTATCATTAAAAAATGTCAGGCTATCGAGATTAGTTATAGCACTTTTATCAGTTTGGATTTTAATTTTCACGTTTTTCCATCTCCCTTATCTTTTCAGTACCACCATTCCATTTTTCGCCTCGCTTTATCACATCTTCTGATGAGCGGACAATTTATCATTTTGCAGTATCGTCTCCTAAGAGCTTAACGCCTTTAATTTCAATCGTTCTGAGAAATTCATTGCGAACATCCAACGATTGCCCCGCAAAATGCGTGATTGCCATCATATACGCGTTGTGCGCCTCGCTACCGTCAAAAGTATGTCCCGCCTTGCCAAGTAATTCCGTAGTCAAGGCAATATCCAAATCCAGACCTGCACAAAATGCAAGCACAGTATGAAATGTCGGTCTGGTGGAATCCTCTTTTTGCAGTCTGTGGAACGTTGCTTTTGATAGCAGTGTGTGATTTTGAAAACTCATCTCATTGATGGATTTTGCATCGACAATATCTCGCACACGGTCTGCAAAGGAAACACTCAGTTTTGTGCGTTCAGGGGATTTGGCTTGAAAATCTGCCGCAAGTTCACGCGCAAATTCAAACGCATCTTTATTATCTTTGCCGATATACTTCTGAAAGGTCTCATAGGTTTTACCGCGGTACAAAATATCACTGAAATGGCGGTCACTTTGCTTGATATTAATGCGAACATTGGTAAACTTCAAAGTGCATTTTTCTATGTTCGCCCAAGCAAAATCAGTTAGGTGTGGAATACCGTTTTCGTCAGCCGCAACGCATTTTTTGTGATTGATGACAAAGTGGTTATCGGCATAGGTGAACATCCCTGTGCCGAGCAGCATGCGCAGCTCCGGACTTTCACAGACTTCATAAAACGCTTTATACTCGTCAATTTCATGCGTGTACGCTTGAAAATCATATTCGTGGATTTGGACGTCATCCACAGCCTCAAATCCTAATTCTTTCAAGCGGATCTTAGCCGTTAGGCGCGCCACACCATAAAATTCTGCAAGCTCATTGATAAGCGTGATGAAATATTCGTTTTTGTCCGCAAAAAGCTCAGGATCAAAACCTGCTACAATTTCATCAACCTTTGTCTTTACAGTCTCTTTCGGCATCAAGATGCGCGCTCCAATGCCGTTTGCATGCCATTCCAGCCATTCTTCGTCCGTCCATGTGGTATCATTGTCCCACAAAATACGCTCCGGCTTTGGGCAACGGTGCGCCTTGTATCCCTCACGATAGATAAGACGTTTCAAATCGGCAAACAGCTTGTGCTTTTCCCAATGCACGACTTCGTGGGCGATGGTGAAATTTTCACAGCCGGACGAGCGTTCCCAAAAAACACCTGGGTCAATGAGAATTGTCCCGCGTGATACCTCAAGGTCTGAAGTCGCGCCTGTTTCAAAGTCGAATACGCGTGTTTTCGTATCCGAAAACGATATTTGCCCCAAATAGCTGAAGTCTTCGCTTAATATGTAGCCGAACTCCAGTTTGAGTCCCATTCCGGTGGTAATATCACGAATGGGAACTTTGGTCGGCTCATAAAGTGCAATCGGGCAGTGTTTTTGCAAAAAGATGCGCGCCTCCAAATCCATTTGCGGTTTAGAGATTACCGGCACAAGATTATCTGTATAGTCGCCCTCAACCCAAGGTTGCTGTTGGTATTCTTCGATATTGCCGACTTCAAAGCATTTTAGCGTCTCGTCAATCTCGCAGGTAACGGCAACGCGAAACCATGCCTGACTTTCGCGTGAATCACGATACATGTCTGTATACGAAATGGTTGCAATTGTTGCAACGTCATAATTCAGGACACAGCAGCCTACGCGCAAATTGCGAACGCCGTACACCTCTAAGTCAGAAAGCGTAATATCGTTGCCCTCGATATCAAGGCGGCGAACATCTTCTGCAATGTGTTCCTCGATTGCTGTGAATATTTTGTTGTAGCCGTGTTTCTCTGTGAATCTTGCAAGCTCACTTTTTGGCTTTGTTGGCACGAGTCGCCACCGCCTTTCATTGAGGGTTTGGTCAACGTAGCGTTGCTTTCCAGTCTGATTTTAAGATTGCGTACAGTCGCATATCCAAAAACTGTCCGTTTTTGATTGCATTTTGTCGCATAACGCCCTCGAATTGAAACCCTACTTTTTCAAGTGCGCGACACGATGCCACATTGTGTGTGAAAGGTTCTGCGAAAATGCGAACAATATCCGTGTTTTCAAAGATATATGCACACATTTTCCGTATCGCCTCTGTTATGATTCCACGCCCCCAAAAGGGCTCTGCCAGATGGTATCCAATCTCGGCGGTCAGGCGATGGATGTTCTCGCGGCGCATCACGCTAATGCCGCCGACATAATTGTCCTCATAGCAGATGACGTGCAAATATTGCGTATCCGGTGTGGCAGCTAAGGTCTTGCTGATAAATTCTGCCGCATCTTTTTCGGTGTATGGATATGGGATGCCGTCACGTAGATTTTCCTGCACACGCAAGTTGTCCATTGCCCACGCCAAGGCAGGTGCATCGTCCATGCATAGCGGACGAAGTGTTATGGGTAATTTCTCTGTCATCTTTTCACACCTTCCTCTAAATGAAACGCAAATGGCACAAGCGATACTCATTGCAATTCCAACATTTCTTCAATCGACATATTCAATCCGGCGCTTTTCAGGCGTGGTTTTCTTTGATTATGAAGTTTTTTAATCAGCATCTCTGCGCCCTCTCCATAATGTATCCAGTTGTGGCAATTGGAGCATAAAGACACAATGTTAGCCGGGTTGTCCAAATCAATATCAGGAAAGCGATCTTGATTTTTTGTTGGGATTAGGTGGTGTGCCTCAGTGTAATCATGTACGCCGTCTTTACGCTTAAAGGTGGGATGTGCAGAGTTGATTTCACAAGCATAGCTTGCATCTTTGACTGCTTGCCATGATTTTCTTGAGTCGCGCACATACTTGTTGTTGCCGTTCTTTTCAGTAGCATTTGCTGCCTTTTTAGGCTTTGTTGCTCCATCTCCGAAACGGCGCATAACACCGGAATTATCTTGCACAGCGTTATTCTCAAGGATTAAACGGTCAACTTCAGCCTGCAACGCCCGATCTTCTGCATCTGCAGTGGCAGATATGATTTGCTGTATGTGTGCAACAGCCACCTTTTTATACTGTAGATTTTTGTCACTGTTTGCATACCACACAGGAAACTGTCCAAACCCCACTCCATTATTTTCTCTCGCATTCGGAGCTTTAAAATTCCGTTCGGTTTCAGGGATTAAATAAGCGTTTTCTGCCCTGCAAATCATTTCATAGCCAATGATACCTGCGAACGGCTTTAACATAGCGTTTTTCAAGATACTGTTGTCAAAAAAACGCTTATTTGAAGAGCTTTCAACTGTTCCTTGATATAATCTAGCATCCAAATAAAATCCTGTAATACATCTTCCGTTTGCGCCAGTAGACGTAAAAATTACTAAAACATGATCGATAAACGTACCGTTTTCATCTGCGTGAGAATCTTTTGAAATTTCGCCTATCGTAATCCCACGCGGTGAATGTCCATAGCAGTATCCATCATCGTTTAAGAAGTTAAACATCTCGTGTCCAAAGCCATACTCGCTCCAATATGTTCCGCCATGTTTTGGGATTTCGCCTTCATGCCCGCGATATTCTTTCATAGGAGCAACATTCACAAAAACTACCTTGTTGATATCGATCATACCCTACACCCCCACGCTCTTCCAATCCCTCGCAAGCCGTGTCTGCACACCATTATCAAGCGCCGTAAAATGCGCCTTGCCGCAATGGAATTTCAGCCGCTCCGGCGTGGATAGGTTCAACAAGTTAGACGTACCTTTCGTCTCAATGATAAAGTACATTTTCTTATCGCCGTTTTCTTCCAAATACACAGCCCAGTCGGGGTTGTATGTGCCAATCGGCGTGTCGATTTTGAAATGGCGTGGGATTTTGAAGAACATTTTCACACGCGGATCATCATCGAGCGCCTCAGCAAACGGCTTTTCAACTGTGGAGCTATCATAAATCACATGGTCATACACCGAATGCTTGACAGGCACAGCGTTTTTGTCCAGGTTGCCGATCAGCTCGTCCACATCGAAAATCTCTTGTGCGTAATAATACTCGCCGTCCAGCTTGATATAGGAAATACCGTCAATTGCCAGTTCGTGGCGGTGGTGTTTGACAATTTCAATGAACTTCTCACTGAATAGCTGCGGATTGCGCAGAAAATCATCCACACGCCCCGACTCTTCTAAAATGCGCAACACGGTCTCGCGTTTGATTAAGCATTCTTCCGCTGCGACTGCTGCTAAATTCGGCTCGAATGTGAAATCGTCTTGTAAGCTTTCGGTGCGGCGACCTTGCATTTGCCCATCTATGCCAACGCCGCTCATGGTCAAGCTACCCGTTTCGGACACAAGGCGAATTTCGGGCAATTCGTCCATTGCTTTGAGGGAGTTTGCGCTCCGTCTGATAAGCGTGTCAGTATCGATATTTACACGATAAGTCGTCTTTTGCGAAATCCTATCCCAAATCGCCGTAAATTCAGGCGACAATTCAAAATTCTTTTTCAGTCGAACGGTGACATTGCGGGATGCATCAGTAATAGGCGGCTTGCTGTCGGCGGGCTTCACAATCTCCTCAAAGCGCTCGATTGCGGCGTTGTAGCGGCCTAAATCAAGAGTACGATCCTTGATTGCCTCTCGCATTTTATCTTGGATTTTGCCTTTTTTCGTATAGCCTTTTTCCTCACAAATCTCCATCAACTCGGTAGCTTCTTCGTATGTCCACGTTTTCTCTTCGGTGACGGTTGCGGTATATGTGCTGCCCGTGATGGTTTCGGCTTTAATTGGCTCAGCTTTTTCGATGACCGTTGCCACAATTTCTTTGACTTCATCAAGCTCAGGAAGTGCCTCGATTTTTTCGGGCGTTGCTGTTGGAGCAACCGCACCGCTATCATCAATCAAACCGTTTGTCTTCAGCACTTCAACGACTTTGACCGCTTGCTCTTGTGTGACGGTCTGCTCAACTTTGCGCCTTTCGGTGTACGTTTGCCCCGCAAACATCGAAATTTGCAGATAGCCAAACTTCACGCCTGTTTCCGCCTCAATTTCTTTCTGCAGATTGTCGGCAAACTCTGCAAAGCTCTCATTTGCCACAACGTGGAGGAGGTTGATGTGCTTATCTTCCACGCGCTCGCCGTCTTGATTTACGCACAAGCGCAAGCCGCGTCCAATCTTCTGCCGCGCGGTGAATGTGGACTTTTGGTCGAGCAAGGTACAGACTTGAAACACGTTTGGATTATCCCAGCCCTCTTTGAGCGCCGAGTGTGACCAAATAAAGCGGAGCGGACATTCAAACGACAACAGCCACTCTTTCTTCTGCATGATGGTCTGATATGTGGTAAAATCGTCCGCTGAATCGCCTTTGGTGTTCTTGTAATTGCCCTTTTTATCTTGCGAGAAATACCCGTCATGAATGCCGTCATTGGGGAATTTGTCCTTCAAATCTGCAAATCGCGGGGAATTGATTAGTTCGTGATAGCACTCTTCAAACAGAGTGGCGTAAACGCCCTTGCTGCCATCAGCCGTACGGTAGTTTGCCACTTCATCGATGAAGAACAGCGACAAAATCTTGATGCCCTTGTCGTGATAACGCATCTCTTTTTCCAAATGGAACTCTATCGTCCTCTTGATTTGTGCGCGTTTGAGGATCATCTCATCCACATCGCCGATGGGCTTATTGATGCGCAGATATTCGCCGTTTGCAAATTCCACGGCTTCTGCGCCGGGTGTTGCGTCAATGCCAATGACCTCATAGCCCTCGTATAAATCGCGCTTGGTTAACACGGAAAGTTCACTACCGGGCTTGACCGTTACGGTTTTACGATCCACTTTGCCGTCCGCCGCTTGTACATCAAGCTCCAGTTTCGCCTTAAATCCGCCGTCACGGTTTGCGGACACCAGTCGAATATATGGCTTGTTGTGCGCACCCTCGACTTGGTTGGACGACACGCTAATCTGCTTCACAAGCCCCATCTGATAGGCATCCACAGGCGTTAGTCGATACAGCGTGTTAATTTTTTCGCGGTGAGTTGCGGAATATCGCAGCTCACACAAGGGGTTTAGACTTTCGATTGCATCGCGCGCTTTCTGCGTGTTGTCCACAGACTGCGGCTCGTCAATGATGACGATGGGATTCGTGTCCTGTATGTAGCGCATTGCCGTTTCGCCGTTTAGCTTGTCCTGCGGATTGTTGATGATGTTTTCAGCCTTGCGGAACGCGTCAATGTTGATGATCATAATCTCGATATTGGTAGATACCGCAAACGCCCGCACATCCGATAGCTTTTTGCTGTCATACACGAAATAGCGGTATGGCACGTTATCGTATTGGTTTTTGAAATGCTCCTGGGTAATCTCAAGGCTTTTGCAAACACCTTCGCGGATGGCCACGGATGGCACAACGATGACGAATTTGGTGAATCCGTATCGTTTGTTTAGCTCGAAAATGGTTTTGGTGTAGACGTAAGTTTTGCCCGTGCCTGTTTCCATTTCGATATTAAAACGGTGGGCGGAATCGTCTGTTTGGGGGAGGTTGCTGCGTTTTTGCACCTCATTCATGTTTGCAACAAGACGGTCGCTATCGATGAGCATGGCATTGCCCACGCCAAACTCGCCGAAAAGCGCGACTTGATTCCCGCTGCCGTCTATTTGAAAGGTGGACTGCTGCCGCTCCTGCCCTGTGAACAAGTCGGCAACCGCGTCCACCGCAATGCTTTGGAATTCTTGGTTTTTGAATTTTAGTTTCATGTGGTCACCTCTTTAACAATTTTCTTTAGTCATTAAATAATCAATTAGCCCTTTTCTGAAGTTTTCACATGAATCAATCAGATCATCAGCTATCTCTTTATATTGGGAGCTATGTATTTCTGAAGCAGTGTGTACGGATGTGATGACTTTGGCAAATGCAGAAATATGAGTACATATTCCATGCAGGAGTGTTCTAATATCATCAGATAAATATGCCTCATTCTTTTTATATTTTTCTACAAAATCATCAAATTGCCCGATAAGCATATTTCCAGTGTCGGCGATTCCCTTGCTGTTCTTTTCTTTCACATATGATAAGAACAGTGTGGTACTAGAAACAATATTGTATCGCTGTCCTTGGACAAGATCGAAATAATCAAATTCTTTTTGGATGCGCAAATTATATGAGCTGTTTTGCCTATCAATGGTTTTTTGATAATCTGCTAATGACTTCTGCATTTGTTTATCAATCGCACTTTCAATCCACTTTTTGATAACAAATCTTATCAGCGCATAAACAGCCAACACGCCTCCAAAACCAGTAAATATTGAGATGATTGCCTGTCTAATTATCTCATGCAATTTAGGCTCACCTCCCTAATTTATCCATTTTTTCGAGTAAGTGTTTAGCACCTTGCCGTAGCTCATTGAATTTATCTACGTTATCATTTTCTAAAGACTCACTTCTCTCTGTCAAACGGCTTCTTATTTTCGACTCGAATGTAGGCCAAATTGTATTAAAAAGTTCATTTAATTTAGAACTCGGCAAGGGACTTTGTAGCTGTTGGTTAATTTGAAAAACTAATTTGTATATGGCATCTTTTGATAAATCACAGGCTTGATATTGTAAGAATGGTGAGGAGTGTAGTGCTTTAACATCGGTATCAATTAAAAGGGGAACAATTCCTCTTAATGATTCATTATCGTTACTCCGTTGTGAAAGTGCGCCAAATTCATACATCAGCCAAGGGGAATTGATGTTTTCAGCCGTAATACACACGATTGCAATTTGACAACTTGCAATTATATCTGCGAGTGCCTGTTGCCAACTAGCACCGACCTTTATATCTTCTGTTGACAAGAAAACATCAGCCGCTTGACTTGTGACAGACAACAGTTCTCTTAACATTATCCCGACATCACGGCTTAATGCCCCCGCCCAAGAAATCATAATCCGCATAGGGGCTTTCAGAGTAATAGACTGAAGTGATTTAATAATTTCCATTTTAAGTCTATCGGTTCGCACAAAAGAAATTATATGTTTTGATTTTAATCGCTCTATGAAGCGCACTAGTCTCATGTCTGCACTCCCAGTTGGCTCTTGGCAAAAAACCAATATTGGCTTTCCTAATGAGTTTGCATAGTTGTATTCCCGCTCAACACATGAAAGGTCTGAGCCATGTTCGTCCTTTGTTAACGTGCCATATCTTGATCCGATCACCAAAAGGAAAATGTCGCTCTTTTTGATTAGTGATTGTATTGTTTCCCATACTGCGATGTCATTATTGTCGTTTGCAGGAAACATCTCCATTCCAACAGGAATACAGTTAGCCGTGAGGATAGCCCCAACGGCCGTCTCCCGTTCGGTTACAAGATCAATATAGGTTGATGAAATATACACTTGACTCCTGTAATTCATAAAAACGTCTCCTTCTACTTTCGATAAAACATTCAAGGCAACTCATAAAAACTCTTAATCGAAAAAAGTTTACCGCTACCGCTCTGCTCAATGAGTTGCCCCAGCTCAAATTGTAGCTTCGTACTTGATAGTTGAATTGCCTTAACAGCAATCCAATGTTCGGTTATGCTTGAATCCAACTCTATGTCTAAAAGCCCATTAAGTCGCCACAGCGTTTCTTTTTGAATTAGCGTATTACTGCGTGTGCCAAAAAGGAATTGATCCACCGGCGATTGGATTGTCGGTATGTTCTGTCGCGCTTGGCGAGCATGACTCTCAGTCAATCGCACCACATAGAACCCCTTTGGGTCTTTACGAAGTATGGAAGTTTCCGCCTTAATCTTGGCATTCAATTCAGTAAGTATCCTGCTTTTATCGGTCACGCTACTGCTTTCGATTACGTTTTTTCTCACAAGGTCGTTGAAAAGCTCATTGGCGAAATTTACATTGCCCATGCTTAACGCTTGAATACCAATGAGCGGGGTGTTGTTGTACTCTGCGGTTGAAATTGGCGGGACAATAATAGGCAGTATGTTTTGATTCAATGCCCACGCCGCACCTAACTCTGCCAAACAGAAATAACTGAGGAAAAACCTCTCAGACAATAGAAATATAACCACTCTGCTGTCTTGTACGTTATCTTTGATTTGTTCAACGAAGTTACGCCCACCTTCTAAGGCGCCGCTGATCGACGTGCAAAATATATCATCACTGTTAATTCCGACATTGTTTAGAAATTCGATTACAACGGCAACCAATTCGGAATCAACGGTAGCGTGGCTGATAAATACTTTTTTACCCATTCCTATTTCCACCCCTCTAAACTAATTTACTCATTTGCGATAATAGCATTGAGATTTTCTGTCGCTATGTTTAGCGCTTCACGTTGTCTATGCTCTAATTTCGCAAGGCGTATCTCTCCATTGAGATAGTCAATTTCGTTTTCGATATATTGTCGCAATAACTCAAGGCTATTGCTTATGACATAAATTAACTCTCTTTGCACATCGACATCTGTCGCATGTTCATATGTAACTATTGAAAAATCTAAGCCTCGAATTTCTCTATTTATGAGCGTGTATGATATTGCGCTTATATTGGTTATCACAATCTCATTTCTAAATATATCATGAATTGCTATCGGGGTTGGAAGCGGTGGTTCATCTAAATAATAGCCAATCCCATCATAATGCTGTCCAAGGAAAATAGTAGTATCAGATATGTCCTCCACAGCGACTTCCAAGAGGTTAATTGCTCTAGCGCGATCCCTATTATCTGAATCCATATTTGTAAGAGTTATGGCGAGCAAAACGCCTGCAAAGGCAATAATGAAACCGATTATGTATTGCGAAGTTTGCTCGTCAATCAGAAAAGCACCGACCCGTCGAAAAACCTTATTTGTAATCTTGTCTGTAAGATTTTTTATAAATCCCTTGACAATGAGATGCCGGACAATCAAATATCCAAGACCTCCGATCAAAAACAAAACAGCAAGCACTCCCATCCAAACACCCCCTTAAACCAAACTCATCCCAACACCGCAGCCTTGCAGAACATAATACGCATCCGCCGTCACCTCGACATGCTTTGACTGCTGAAATTCTTGGTTTCTGAATTTTAGCTTTATCAACCGCCTCCGTCAACACAAAATCCCTTTAGCAAGTCAATTTCAGAGTCGTAAGAAAGCGTCTCTGAATCAACTTCCTTAAAGGGATGAATTGATATTTGTAGTTCAGGATATTTTTCTTTTATTTCTTTGCCCAACTCAAAAATATAGTCAGATGGTGTATAGCGCATTGCGATTGAAAGCAACTCTTTGCCCACTTTGGTTAAGCTGTATGAAACATAGGTCAAGGAAAGCTTTTCCCTTGATTTTGATGTCAGTAACAATAAATTTCCTTGATTTTCAAAACCTACGGCTTCTTTTGAGGCTAATTCTATTGTGTTTTCAAATTTCAAGCCATTCAAAACACCGCATTCTTCCAACAGTCGCAACGCATCATTGTTATACCCATATTTTTCGTTTAATTTTTGCCCAATATCTCCTAAAGAGCTAAAGAAGAAAGAACCATCAAGAACTATATCAGAAAGTTCTGAAAACAACTGCATTTCATATTGAGACATATTGTACAATGTATCTAATGTTCTCAAAGAAAACTCTCCGGGGCGCGATATTTCCCCAGAAAGAATTTTCGCATAATAATCTTTCATCTTTTCATTGCTGATATTTCCTGCAGCATCAAAAAATCGAAGAAACCAATCGAAGTCAAACTCTTCGGCATAGCCATATTCATTATCACGGCTATCCTGCTCGTTGCGATAATACTCATCGGCTTTTTTAGCAATGTCTAAGAAGTTGCGACATTTGTAATATTCAAGATGCGTTATTTGTCCGCTTTCCAAAAGCTCATTTGCGACCTCTTGGAATTTGCCATGTTTCAACTTTTCTAATTCTTGCTGACGTGTATTCTTCTTGATAAGTACAGTAGCCATCAAAGCCGCAACAACGCTTGGAATAGCTGGTTGAATTACATTGTATGACTGTCGTAAAATTTCAATTGCATTATTTAAGTCCATAGCTTCACCCCCTAAACCAACTTCATCTCAAACCTGCGATCCTGCAGGACATAATATGCGTTTGCCATTAGCTCGAAAAATTCCGACTGTTGAAGTTCTTGGTTTTTGAATTCTAGTTTCATGTGGTCACCTCGTTTTTTGGCAACTGTGTGAATAAAGTATCGAACAATATTTTGTTCCGTTTCTTTGAGTCTGTAACCATTTTAGCATAGGGCAACACCTCGATATAAGCGTTATAGGTTTCATGATAGCGATAGTAACTCTTCCCGTCCGGCGTTTTTTTATAGTCTTGCTTTTCTAAGGATTTAGATAATTCTGCAGTCATGTCACAGAGGATGTAACAGGTAAAACGCAAATTCTGCCCCTGCATTTCTGCAATAATTCGTCCACTTCTATCTTTGCACTTGCCCTCTCGTATTTTTTCAATGTAGTCCACAACTTGGTCTACGCAATCTTTATCGGTACGTCCCGGTCTCTTAAATTCAATTATCGTAATATTGTTTAGTTCTGAATCTTGCCCGTCACCTGTAAGAGCAAAAGCCTTATCAAAGATAGCGATATCCGGCTCTTTGCCGCTACTGCTTTTTATAACGTCATAACTTGATATAGCCTTGTCGGAAGCTAAATAGTAATGATAAGCAAGTCTTTCATCTATCATCCAGAGGTTATGGCGTGTGTAGTCTATTTCATCAGATGTAGTCCCCATAGGGAAAACAATATTGTGAACTTCTTTTTCAAGGGCATATTTCATATTATCTGCATTGCTGTATTCTAAATTGCGTGAAAGGATATCCAACATCACTTTCCTGTGAATAATGTACCCTGCTAAATCGTCTTTCCCTAAGTCTGAAACCTTTGCCATAAGCGAGTTGCGCTTTTCCGTGTAATCACCTACATCATGGACTTGGCTTAAGTCTTCTGCAATGAATTTCTTCTGCTCTTGTTTTATGGATAGGCGATATGCCTGATCCTGCTTAAAAAGCTCCAGTTCAAGCTTTTCATCATCACTGGTAAATGGAATCTTTTCCAAGCAATCTGGAGCATGTTTTAGCAAAGAGCGATAGCGTGGGTTTTGCCGTTGAACGTAATTTTCTACTCGTTCTCTGCGCTGTTCACTATACGCCTGTAATTCGTCCTTTAAAAACTCTTCAATAATTGGAATCGCAGCATTTATGATATCTTTTTTTGAAATAGCAGAATTTGTTCCCATCATCACTAACTGCTCTTCGTTTTCTGCATCGGCATCCACTTCTGAGGATTCAACTTTAGCGAAAGTGAAATCAGTGCGTTCACTGTTGATGTTTTCGTCTAAAAGCGCCCCTGTGATGTATCCGCTATATACAAAATCACCATCTTCATTGGAAAGCTTGCCTATTAACCCCTTTATGGATGATGAAAGCCTATCAGCGGGTGGCACCTCGCGGTTGTGCGCACAAAAATGCAAGGTATGGTTATCCTTTAGCGCAGCAAAATTTTTGGCATTGATAATGCTGAATTTATTATCGCCGACCTCAAATTCTTTAACTGTCAATTGTCCTTTGGTGCTTTCATTAAAAAGATCGTTAACACATCGCGAATCTTGCTCATCGCTGATGACTATACGAGGACAAGCGTTCAATGCCAAATAAGCAAAGCAGTGATTCATAATATCACGCGCAAGCGTATCAAGTCTTTTAGGGCATTGCTTTTTATACTTCTGAGCATAATTTTCTAAAACAACTTTAGTTGCAGGCTGAGTTTTTGAACTAATTTGCGTAGTGTGGTCGCTTATTTCTTTTGCTACTGTGAAGTTAAAAGCCCTATCATAATATTGTCCATCTTCTGCAAGATATGTGCTTTCAACGCTCACTTCCGAAAAAGCCCTAAGCCACGAAACACGTCCGATGCCTTTACAACCTAAAAGGAGCTTATGGTCGCTTGCATACTCTTCGAATGATGCAAAATTCTTTTCATTAAATCCAACGCCATTATCCATAATTTCAAACGAACATACATCCGTCTCCCAGTCATCGCCTTTGAAAAGAGTATTATCTCTGATTACGTTGACTTTGATTTCACCGCTGTCAATATTCGCCTCTTCAATGCTCTGTATTGAATTCACGATAGCTTCAAAAAGAGGGAGTAGCGGTGCGCTTATAGGAAGTTTTTGCCCCTCTACAATGCCTCTAAAATTTATTTTCATCCTTGCTACACCTCCTGCAACAATTTAATTTCTATCCAATGACCTTCAAACACATAAAATTTCTCGCTGACTATACCTCTGTATTGGAATTCAAAATACTTTGAACTGATGGCATAAGTACCCACTGATTTTCGCTTTCGATTTTTCTCTCAACTACATAGCTCCCAAATGTAGCCACATTTAACACCTGACCAATTATAGGAATAAATCCACCTAAGAAGTTTCCAATCTGAGCATATGGTGAGTCTTTATGCTTCTTGTAACTTGTTAGCTTTTCAAGTGCTTGATTAGCTTTTTCTATATCCGTCATCATTTTGGCTGCAAGGCGGTATTCCCCCTCTGCGAAACAAGCAGACCAATCTGCAAGAGCGCTCCTAAACGATTTTATATACGGAGAATTACGCATTTCAATTGTTTCTGCTAAAGTTTGCGGTGCAGGTAGTATATTGACCCCATTCGACAATCGTACGCTTGATATGTAATTTATTTCATCAACGAATTGTTCAATTTTCATTTTCCGTCGAGGATGAAACAAAGAAGCATAGTATGTATTTTTTTTGCTATTTCGTAATCCTGTCACTAAATTGTAGAAAAATTCCTGCAAATATCGGTCTAGGTAATCAGCCGTACTATCTGTCATGCAACGTCTTTCCCACAGCGACCCATCACAGAATTCACTAAGCAGTTCTAAAAGGACTGGCCTTCCAACTTCGCTGATAGATATTCCACGTGAATTGTCATCGTGTATAAAGTCATCTACTATTTCACGAGCATATATTTTCATTAATCTAAGTGCTTCATTGTCATATTTGTCGGAGGATATTTTCTCTCCAAATGCCCGGTTGCTAGGCAGACTATCAAACCTAGATTCAACTTCCCTATATTCAACTCCAAGATCAGCAGCATTTCCACAGTCGAAAGAAAAGTCTGAGGTTGATGAGATTATTGTTTTATCATGCAACGCAAGATGTGTATAGTAATCTCTAATTCCACGGAAATGTATTTTTTGAATTCTTTCAATCGTGCCTTTACTTGGTGTGTCAGAGTATTCGCGCGTAAAATAATATAACGCATCGGACTTTTCCCACTTACTTAACGGTTGACCGTATCTACTATGTGTAATTACCTCGTTAAGTATCAAGAAGTTGCGAACGGTTTTTGAAGAGGGCATATCCAGTAGTTGAGTATCAAAATTAAATAACATCCTCGCACCCCTTAAACCAACTTCATTTCAATCCCGCGGTCTTGCAGGATATAATGCGCATTCGCCATCGCCGTGTCGTCCGCAAAGCCTTGCTCTGCCAAGATAATCTTCGCGGGCGACAAGTCCGCAAGCGCCTCGACAAACTCTGCCGTCACGCCGTATTCCAAGCAGAACAGCAACAAATCACCGTCCACAGAATACACAGTCTTATCCAGTATCTGCTTTTCCTCAATCTGCTCCGTGATCGGCACGCCCAATTTCAGCATCAGCTCATACACCACATCAATCGCCGGACGGTCGTCTTTCACGCCGTCAATGACGTTGCGGATTTTAGCAAAATATTGCTCACCGTTTCCAACACCTGTGGGGATGCCATCCCAAAGTTTGAGGTTGGAACTGTCTAGCTTGAACACTTTGAAACCTGTGTCGAGGTTGCCGCCGAGCATTCCTGCCTCGTCACGGATTTTTACGCCCGCACGGCGGATGCGTTCTTTGCCGATCTCGCAGATGTTTTTGTAACCCGCTTTGAATGCCTCAGACTTCTCGTCCGTGGTTTCGGGGAGCTGTACGCAGATAAAGCGGCGGTTGCCGCCGTCCTCAGCGTTGAGTTGCATAACGGCGTGGGCAGTTGTGCCAGAGCCGGAGAAAAAGTCGAGGATGATATGTTCACAGTTAGGTGAAGTGGCTAAACTAAGAATCCTTTTTAGCAGTCTGGTGGGCTTTGGATTTGTGAAAATATCACCTTGTCCCAACAATTCTTTGAGTTCTTTTGAGGACTCTTGATTGTGGCCAACTTCAGTGTTTGTCCACCATGTCCATGCGTTTGTGCCTGTTGTTTCAGAAAGGAATAGCTTTTTGCGAGGCCGTGAAGAACCATCTGCCCCAAACCAAATTCGCCCATCTGCTACCAAATCATTAAATGTGCTTTCAGCCATCGCCCAGCAACGTCCAGTCGGCGGGGTCATCTTTAGTCCAGATGGAGTGGTA
>Ga0123355_10006621_pt1 | contig 17198 bp, 11 predicted proteins | sample TergutEmb28metaG_3_FD_89872 | JGI IMG/M metagenome (GOLD analysis project Ga0123355, IMG submission 89872) | Embiratermes neotenicus P1 segment gut microbial communities from Petit-Saut dam, French Guiana - Emb289 P1 | ecosystem: Host-associated > Arthropoda: Insects > Digestive system > Gut ...
ACGAGCGTCATCCCGGGCTTGACCCGGGATCCCCTAAACATAGCCAATCTCAGGGGATTGCGGGTCAAGCCCGCAATGACAGACTAATGAGATTTGTCTGCTGCTTCTGAAACACGCCACATATCTTAACGAAAGGGGGAACGGTAGCGCATTAGTTCGTTATTTTTTATATGGGCGAGTTTATGCGCATTTTATGAAAAGGTTTATGCTAATAATGGCCGGTGGCGGTGGGTCTAGGTTTTGGCCCCTTTCTCGGAAGGGTATGCCAAAACAGTTCTTGAATTTGAGTGGCAGCGATACTATGATAAACGAAACAATTACGCGCAGTGCTTCGATAATTCCACCTAGCCAGGTGTTTATTGTTACTAATAAAGATCAGTCGGAGGCAATGGATAAGGCGCTGTTGACTAGTGTGCCTAAGGAAAATATTTTCTTTGAGCCCCTTGCTCGTAATACCGCACCTTGTATATTGTATGCTGCACTGAATATTTGGCATAGCCATGGTGATGGCGTGCTTTGTGTGTTCCCTTCCGACCATTATATTACGGATGGCGATGCTTTCTTGAAAACGTTGGATACCGCTATTAGTGTGGCGGATCGCAGCGGTAGAATAGTTACGCTTGGTATAAAGCCCACATTTCCTGCTACTGGATATGGATATGTAAAACGGGGGGCTGCTTCGGAATTTAGCGGTGCTTATGATTTGGACCGTTTTGTGGAGAAGCCGGATTTCGATTGGGCGCGGGCCTATGTGGATTCTGGTGAGTATTTTTGGAATAGTGGAATGTTTGTTTGGAAAGTGTCGCTTATTTTGGAGTTGTATAAGCGATTTTTGCCTAGGATATATAAAGCTTTTGAACGGGCTATGAGTAAAGACGGCGGTTTTGAGGATTTGAGCCTTGTTGCTGAAGCTTATGAGAAATTAGATGGTATTTCTGTTGATTACGGTATTATGGAACGGGTGGACGATGCGCTTGTTATTCCCGGGGATTTCGGCTGGAATGACGTTGGAAGCTGGGACGCGCTTGGTGCACTGTTTCCCGTGGATGAGCATGGGAATATTATTAAAGCTAACCATGTTGGTTTCGATACTAATGGCTGTATTATTTATAGCTCGGATAAGTTTATTGCTACTCTTGGTATGCATAACTGCGTTATTGTTGAGGCCGGCGACGCGATATTGGTTTGTGCTAAGGATCGAGCGCAAGATGTGAAGTATATCGTGGATAAATTAAAGGAGCGTGGGATGTCCGAGCTGCTATGAAAATTCTGCAGGTTAATAAACTGTATGCCCCTGTTGTTGGCGGTGTGGAAACAGTTGTGCGGGATATTGCTGAAGGGCTTAATGAAACTGCGGACATGCGTGTGCTGGTTTGCCAAAATAAAGGTAAAGCTACTGAAGAATTATATAATAATGTAAGGGTTGTTCGGGCTAGCAGCTTTGGAACTTTTTTGTCTTTGCCGCTTTCTTTTGATTTTTTTCGCAGGTATAGGTATATGTCTCGGGATGCGGATGTAATTCAATTGCATGCCCCTTTTCCACTAGGGGATTTGGCTGTGCTTTTTTTTAGGAGAAAAGCTGGGCTGGTGGTTTGGTGGCATAGCGATATAATACGCCAGAGACTTTTTTTGATATTGCTGCGGCCTGTTATTAACCATATGTTGAGAAAGGCTGACTTGATTGTTGTTGCTTCGGATGCAATTGTGAAGTCTTCGGCGTTTTTGTTGCGGCATGTGGATAAGTGTAAGGTGATCCCTTTTGGCTTAGATTTTAAGCTTTATCCGGAAGTGCCTGCTTCGATGGGGATACTTGCTGGGAAGCTGAATGATCAAGGCTGTAAGATACTGCGTTTTGTTGGGCGTTTGGTTTATTATAAGGGTGTGGATGTTTTAGTTAGGGCTATGAAAAATGTTGATGATGCCGAATTGTTTATCGTTGGGATCGGGCCCTTGGAAGACGAGTTGAAAGATAGCGTGCAGCGTTTTGGCTTGGAGAGTAAAATCCATTTTTTAGGTGCGCTTGATAGAGATATGCTTTTGGGTGCTTTTTATGACTGCGATGTGTTTGTTTTTCCTTCGGTGGCTAAAAGTGAGGCTTTTGGTTTGTGTCAGTTGGAGGCAATGTTTTATGGAAAGCCTGTTATAAACACAAACCTGCCTACTGCCGTGCCTACGGTTAGTGTGGATGGCGAAACTGGGATTACTGTACCCGTTGGGGATGATGTTGCGCTGGGGGCGGCTATCATGAAACTTATGGTTGATGATGTGTTGCGAGAAACATATGGAGTGAATGCGGCGCAGCGTGTGCGAGAGCGTTTTGATAAAACCAGAATGATAGAAGAGCTTCATAATAGTTATGCGGCTCTTTTGGATAAATCTCCGATTGTAAGTGAGAAGTTTGAAGTACATAGGTGAATTTGCACCCGTAATGAGGACGAGGGGGTGCCTCTTTTAAGATGACGGTAGGATTCGAAATCCAGCCCTTGTTAGACCCTGAAAAAACAGGCATCGGATATTATGCTGACGGATTTGTTAGCCGCTTGATTGGCAGCTATCCTGAAAGCCGTTTTTTGTTGGAGGGTTTTGCGTTTCGTGACTTTGATGGCGCAAGGGAACGGATTAAGCCATACGAGGCTGAAAACTCTGAGGTTAAAATGCGGCGCTTCCCCAGGTTTGTGTATAGGGCTGTTTCTATGTTCCTGCCAATCCCCTATAAGTGGTTTTTTAGCGAGGACGCGGATGTAAGACATTTCTTTAACTTTATTATTCCTCCTTTAGTAAAAGGGAAGAAAGTTGTTACGATACATGATATGGTTATGCACCGTTTCCCTGAAACGGTCAGGGCCAAGACTAAATATATGTTACATATAGGGCTTGCGAAGACGATTAAACAAGCGGATTTGATTCTAGCCGATTCTGAATTTACTAAGCAGGAGATTTTGCATTTTTATAAATGTTGCCCCGAAAAGATAACTGTGCTTTACCCGGGGATTGACAAAAAAAAGTACCATGAAAATATTTCTCCGCAGGATATATATAAGGCAAAGTCTGATTGCGGTGTTGAAGGCGAATATATTTTGTATCTCGGTACTCTTGAACCGCGTAAGAATATTGAAAGGCTTGTGGAGGCGTATTCGATTCTTAAGGAGAAACATCCGCAGGCTCCAGATTTGGTGATCGCGGGCAGAAAAGGTTGGATGTTTGATAGCATATTTCAAGAGGTAAAGAGATTAGGAGTAGAAAGCAACGTGCATTTTACCGGGTATGTGCCCGATGGCAGTAAGCCGGGTCTGATGGCAGGCGCTATGTTTTTTTGTTTTCCTTCATTATATGAAGGTTTTGGACTGCCGCCACTTGAAGCCATGTCTTGCGGTACGCCGGTAATGGTATCGAATGCCGGACCCTTGCCGGAAGTGACAGGTGGTGCAGGGCTTTTAGCGGATCCCTATTCGGTCGGCGCGATTTCCGATGCTATGGAAAAGCTGTTTCTTGACGATGAGCTTCGGTTAGAACTGAGGGATAAAGGGCTAAAACAGGCAGCAAGGTTTGATTGGGATATATTTAGCGAAGAACTTTTTGGCTTTTATAAAAATTTGGTTGATTCAAAATCAGTGGTTCCGCTGACAGAGAATAATTCCATAGATACTACGAAATTACTGTGAGGTGAAGTATTGAAAAGAGCGTTGATTACAGGCATCACAGGCCAAGACGGCTCCTATCTGGCGGAATTGCTGCTGGAGAAAGGCTATGAAGTGTATGGTGTGATGCGTAGGAAAAGCGTGGTTGATTACGGCAATGTGGAACATATTAAGGATAAAATAAATTTTGTTTATGCGGACATGACAGACATTGTATCACTGCATGCAGCCATAAGATTCTCCCAGGCAAACGAAGTGTATAACCTGGCTGCGATGTCCTTTGTAGGAACAAGCTGGGAACAGCCCATAGCCACGGCTGAGATTGATGGTATTGGAGTAACAAATTTACTTGAAGCTATTCGAGCTGTAAGACCAGAAAGCCGTTTTTATCAAGCGTCTACCTCAGAGATGTTTGGATTGGTGCAGGAAATACCCCAGTCTGAAAAAACGCCATTTTACCCGCGCAGCCCTTATGGAGTGGCCAAGCTGTACGGACATTGGATTACTAAGAATTATCGTGAAAGTTATGGTTTGTACGCCTGTTCAGGCATATTGTTTAATCACGAAGGCGAGCGAAGGGGTAAAGAATTTGTTACGAGGAAAATAACCGATGCTGTAGCTCGGATTAAGCTTGGAATGCAGGACTGTGTTGAGCTGGGTAATCTGGATGCTAAGCGGGATTGGGGTCATGCAAAGGATTACGTTAATGCTATGTGGCTCATGATGCAGCAAGCGGAACCCGACGATTATGTGATCGCTACAGGGGAAACTCGTACGATTCGGGAGTTTGCTGAGGCTGCCTTTGCTTGTGTTGATATGTCTTTGCGCTGGGAAGGTTCCGGGAAAGAGGAAGTAGGCATCGATGAAGCTTCTGGGCGTGTGGTGGTTAAGGTGAATCCGAGGTTCTACCGCCCTGCTGAGGTGGAGGTTTTGTTAGGTGATCCCTCGAAAGCGAAAGAAAAGCTAGGTTGGAAGCGTGAGATACTATTTAAAGAAATGACTTCGCGTATGGTGGAAAATGACCTTAGGATAGTTGCGGCTGAAAGAGATGCGAAGGCTTTATGAGAGCTTTGATTATCGGAGCTGCTGGATTTGTTGGGAGACATCTGATACGCGGCCTTCAAAAAGCTGGCTGGGATGTGGCGGCTACTCGGATGGCCACTGAGACATTAGACGAAAACTTGCCTGTTTACGAATTGGATATATTGGATTTGGATGCTGTTAGTAGGCTTATTGAATCCTTTAAGCCTGACTGTATATTCCATTTGGCGGCGCAAAGTTCCGTTGCGCTTTCTTGGAAACAGCCCTCGCTTACCGTTGATGTAAATATCAAAGGTGCACTAAATTTATTGGAATCAATTCGAAGTGCTTCGGTGCGTCCTAAGACTCTGTTAATCGGCTCGGGTGATGAGTATGGCCTTGCACAAAAAACTGAGGCTAAGATTAGCGAAGAGACGCTACTGATGCCGGATAACGTTTACGCTGCCAGTAAGGTTGCACAGGGAATGCTCGGCCAAATATATGCCCGCGCTTACGGTTTGGATATAGTTGTCGTGAGGGCGTTTAACCATATAGGGCCGGGACAATCGGATTCCTTTGCTCTTTCTAGCTTTTGTAAACAAGCAGCAATGATTGAAGCTGGGCTGTCTGAGCCTGTTATACGAGTTGGAAATTTGGAAGCCAAACGGGATTTTACTGATGTACGTGACATTGTAACAGCTTATCGTTTGTTGGCCGAAAAGGGTGAAAGCGGTACAGTATATAATGTCGGCAGTGGTAAAGCAGTGTCGATCAGTGATATGCTGGGAATTATACTTTCTCTTTCGAAAGTGGATATTGCTGTAGAGCAAGACCCAGCCCGGATGCGACCATCAGATATACCTATTGTTGCAGCGGATACGTCACGTTTGTACACACTGACTGGGTGGCAGCCCCAAATACCTATAAATATTACGCTGTCAGATACGCTACTTGATTGGCGAACAAGAGTCAACAGCGGAGAGAGGTAACCGTAAATGCAAGGGATAAAAGAGATTTTTTTGTATCGTGAAATGATTATCAGCTTGGTCAGGAAAGATCTTAGAGGGCGGTACAAAGGCTCAGTTCTTGGCTTTTTATGGACTTTCATAAATCCTTTGCTTCAGCTTGCTGTGTACACCCTCGTTTTTTCAGTAATTATGAGAAGCGATATCGATCAGTTTTATATGTTTTTGTTTGTGGCTTTGATACCTTGGATTTTTTTTGCATCATGTTTAACCACTGGCTCCTTTTGTATTATCGGTGAGACAAGTCTTGTGAGCAAGATTTATTTTCCCAGAGAGGTAGTCCCTATTGCGTATGTTACTAGCTCTTTTGTGAACATGCTGTATTGTTTTGTAGTGGTGCTGGCGATGGTAGTTGTCACTGGTAGACCCGTCAATATTGTCGCTTGGATGTTCCTGCCAATCATTATGCTGGTGGAATATGTAATGGCTTTGGGTGTTGCGTTGCTGGCTTCTTCTATCACTGTTTACTTTCGGGACTTACAACACATTTTAGGTATTGTAGCTATGGCATGGCAATTCCTTACGCCCGTTATATACCCGCTTAGTATGGTTCCAGAAGAAATACAACCTGTATTTTTGTTAAACCCTATGACGCCAGTAATTATAGCTTATCGAGATATTCTATACTATGGGGTTATCCCTCAGATGTCAACGATGCTCCATGCTACTGGATTTGGTATCGTCATAGTGGTTGTAGGATGGATTGTTTTTGGGCAGCTTAAAAGACGTTTCGCAGAAGAGTTGTAGGAAGGAGGAACATCAATTGCATTTTCAATCAATAGAAGAGAAAGTAATATTCGAAAAGCTGGCCAAAGGAAGACCTGACGAACCGAAAATAAAGCAAGAAAGTTATTCAGGCAATGATATCAACAATAAATTATTGCTTGATCTGATGCTTAAAGTAGGCAACTACGTCGGCATATTAGAACAAAATAGGGTGAATAGTTCCGACAGACCGCTACATTCCAGTAGGATATTCGCCGGGTCTGTTGTTTTTGTCAAACGCATTATTCGGAGGTTGATGCGTTGGTACATGGAACCAGCATGGCGACAACAGACGGTTTTTAACAGTGCTGTTGCGCCATCTATCGGATGCATGAATGAAATCAACGATGAATTAATCAATAATGTCCGCATGCTTTTTCGAGAGCAACGTCAGCTACTTAATTCACAACAAACGATGAACGAACAATTGCAGAGATTAATTAATGAGAACGAACAGTATGCCAGGCGGCAAGCTGATTTGGAAGTAGCAACCACTGAACAGCACATTAAATGCCAAGCTGATCTGAAAGCTTTGTCTCAAACAGTAAATGAGCAACACGTCAGTCTGCAGGTTGATTTGGAAGCAGCAAACACACAGCACATTAAACAGCAGGCTGATTTGGAGGCTACATTCCAAGTGGTAAACGAGCACCATGCCAAACAGCAAGTAGCTTTAGATACAAAACTACTGGCAATGAATAATGAGCTGTGTCAAAAGCAAAACTCATTAGAAGACATACAGATGGCAAGCAACGAACAACTTGTTGATGTGCAAACACAGATGGATAAGCTGAAAAAGTTGGATTTGGATGTTTTTGCAGAAACATATAATAATTTATGGGAAAAAGACGTGTGGCATATCGGTACATTTGCGCAGAGCGGGGAAGATATGGTGCTCGTATTTTTATTGAGGGCACTGGAAATGCCATTAAACGAAGTAGATTATATTGATTTAGGCGCTAACCATGCTAGAACGATAAGTAATACTTATCATTTTTACAGGCAGGGCGCACGCGGCATTCTGGTAGAAGCAAACCCTGCATTAATCCCAGAATTAAAGTTTTACCGAAACGGTGATATGATTCTGAACAGATGTGTATCAGAAAAAAGCGGTGAAGTGGTTGATTTTTATGTAATTGGCAACACTGTTGGAAGTGGTAGTGGTCTATCCACTTCAGATAAAAACAGTGCTATAGACTTTGTCGATAAAAACCCAGCACTTAAAATCCAAGAAGTCATTAATGTGGAGACTATTTCAGTCAACGATATCATTGAAATCCATATGGGAAAAGTGCCAAGCATTTTGAGCATTGATATTGAGGGAAACGAATATGAAGTATTAAAATCAATAGACTTCACTAAAATACGACCATTTATAATCATAATTGAAATGATTCCGTACACAAATCCATATGTGGTAACAGGCAGAGACCCGGAAATATTAAAGTTTTTAACAGATGTGGATTATTTAGAATACGCATTTACAGGTGTAAATTCCATTTTCCTGGATAAAAAACAGTTAGAAGAAAAAGGGCGGATTTGATGAATATCGCTTTTGATGCAACTGCGATTCTTGGACCTGGTAGCAAGAATAGAGGTATAGGCAATTATTCATGTTCACAATTTAAAACATTGTTAGAGATTGACAAAAAAAATCAATACTATTGTCTTAACCTATTTGAGGATTCTATTTTTGGGAACGATACAAGTCAATATAGTAATCTAAAGGAATTTAAGTTTTGGTGCGGTAGAGACAGGTTTTTTTCAATGAATAGACATTATATAGATGTTTACAAAAACCTGGTACAGCGCTTTATTAAAAATAATAAGATTGACGTTTTTTATATCACCTCACCGTTCGATGGGCATGTTTTTCCTTATCAAAGGGATTGGTTTGGTGATATAAATGTCATTGCGACGGTATACGACATTATACCATATGTAATGAAGGACATGTATTTACAGAACGAATCAACACATGAGTGGTATATGAGGTGCATTGACTGTTCAAAACAGTTTGATAAATATTTGGCAATATCAAATTGCACGAAGAGCGATTTAATAAAGCATCTTGGTATAGATGAAAAAAAAATTGATGTCATACATGGGGCGCCAAACGATATATATAGAAAAATTGATGTTTCGGATGAAGCAAAAAAGCATTTATATAATAAATTTAGCATTAAGAATAATTACGTCTTGCTGCCCGGTGGTGATGACTATAGAAAAAATTTGAAGGAGACTATTAAAGCATATTCGCAGATACCAAAATATTTAGTAGATGAATATCAACTTATTATTGTATGCGGTCTATCACCCAACGCTGTAGAATATTATACGAGCATAATTGCATCATATAATTTAGAGGATCGAGTAATCCTTACCAATTATGTAACAGACGAAGAGTTGCTTCAACTTTATAATTTAACTTCCCTTGTGGCCTTCCCTTCGCAATATGAGGGCTTCGGCCTTCCGATTGTTGAAGCCTTTTCATGTGGCGTTCCTGTACTCACATCTAACAATTCAAGCCTGAGCGAAATAGCTGAAAACTCGGCTGTTTTGGTTGATCCGTTTAGCATCAGCGATATAGCTAGAGGCCTGGAATTTGCGTTAACTGAAGCTGATAACGAATTGCATATTAAAAATGGATATGAAAAATTGAAAACATATTCGTGGAATAACGTAGCCTATATAACTTTTAATGCTATAAACACTTTAGAAATAAATAAATCAACCGAGGATGATAGAAAGAGAATTGCTTTTTTTACCCCTTTGCCACCGCTAGAATCAGGAATATCAGACTATTCGGTTGATATACTAAATATGTTAAGCAAATATTTTGATATAGATGTGTTTATAGATGATAAATATGACCATAAATGTACTTTGTCTGAGAACATAACCGTACTTAACCATCGTTTGTTTACAAATAAAAGTAATGAGTACTTCAATATTATTTACCAAATAGGCAATTCCGTTTTTCACATCTACATGTTTCAATATGTAAAAAAATATGCGGGAACTATTGTGCTACACGATTATAACCTTCATTTAGTGGCGCATTGCCATTCTATTGCTTTAAGTAAAGATTATAAGCTTTATGAGCAGTATTTGACTGAAGACTATCCAGGTTGGCAGGTAGCCGAATATTTGAATGATTTAAAAACTCTTGCAAAAGAACCAGATATATACAACATGCCATTAAACGGATTAATCACAAATTATACAAAAAGCATCATTGTTCACAGTGAATATTCAAAGGAAAAACTATTATACAAAGATATTTGCAGAAATGTTCAAGTTATACGCCATTATGCAAAAATTGAGGAGCGAATCGATCCTGCTCAGGTAAAGGAAAAATATAGGTATAATGAGAATGACATTATTATCGCATCCTTTGGCCATATTCATGAGAACAAAAGATCAATGCCTGCCTTAAAAGCTTTTTGCAGATTAGCTCAAAAATACGAAAATGTTCTTTTCTTATTTGCCGGAAAGATGGATTTAGCACTTGAGAAGGGTTTCAAAAGTTATGTGCAGAAAAACAATTTGACAAACAAGGTAAAGGTGACTGGGTATATCGATTTGGATACCTTTATAGATTATATCGATCTAGCTGACATATGTGTAAATTTACGTTATCCGTATAATGGCGAGACCAGCGGGAGTCTCATGCGCGTTCTAGCGAAAGGCAAATGCATTATCGTAAACGATATAGGTAGCTTCAGCGAAATACCTAATGACTGTTGCATAAAGTTGCCTAGTGCCGGGACATTGACCGAAGATGAAGAACTGGATTGCATCCATCAAGCTCTCGAGAAACTAGTTGACAATCCTGAATTGCGGGAAACGCTATCGGAATGTGCCCGAATGTATGCTGAAGACAATTTGAATCTCGAAAATATTGCAGAACAATATTATGATGTAATCATGGATAAACATTTACCGACGCTAAGCGAAGAAATTATTCAAGATATTGTAAACCAAGAAATTCTTGATAAAAACTACTCAAGAGACGAAATTAAGCAGATAAGCGAAACACTTGCTTATAGCATGAACACTGTACATAAGAAATTTTCCTTGAAGATTCCCTACAGCAAGAGAGTAGGTGATAGTTTTCAGCAAATGCGCACTCAAATCAAGGAGTTAAAAGAGTGTGTAGCAGGACTTGAGCGTTTAGATAATTTAAATGTTAAGGATTGTATCTTGAAAGAAATTGTAACTGACGAAAATAATTTTTGGTTAGCATTTCATGCAAAAACTACGGATCCAATTGCATTGGAGTATTTAGAAGGCCTATTGCCAAATGCGTATATGGTAGATATAATGCAAGATCTCACTAATCCCGGCGATCAGGTTGTTGACCTTGGTGTGCACCTAGGAACGTTTAGCATCCCATCTGCGCTACTAGGGCGTAACGTCCTGGGCGTTGACGCCAATCATGCCCATGTTGAAATCTGTGAACTCAGTAAGCGTGTCAACAAGGCTGAATCTTTAACCTTGATTTACGCTGCTGTTGGTGAAGAACTTTTGGAAACGGTGCCTTTTGTAGAAGATGGACTCTGGGGTCATATAGATTATTCTGGCTCTGGTGACGAGGTGACTATGGTGCCAGCAAAATCGCTTAAATCTATTCTCAGTGAAAATGGATTCGATAATGTGAAATTAATCAAACTTGATATAGAAGGCGCTGAATTACCTGCACTACAGAGCATACTTTCTATTCTGGAAAGCGATTCCTCCCCCGCACTATTGTATGAAAGCAATGAAGAAACCTTTTTAAGGGCTGGATATTCAGTTTTCGAGATACGTAAATGGTTAGAAGCAATAGGATATAAAACATACCGATTAGAGAATTCTCGATACGTCTATGCACCCCCTGAACAAGCTCAACCAGAGTTGTGGACCGATATGGTGGCATTAAGATCTTCACATTTGCAAAAAATCAAGGAAAGAGTAGACACTCACTGGCCCTTGGAACAAATGATTGGAAGGATTATAGGTTGGGGGACGCTTCCACATCAAAACGCACGCAAACACATTGCCTCGTTGCTTCAGACAGATCGCGAACTTATGGAGTTTCCGGAGCTACCTAAACTGCTGGATCAAATGCTAAATCATACCACAGAGTGAACACTTTATTATGATGATAAAATTATGCAAGGGATGAAATAAAGCGGCGAAAAGCACAACTCTTGTTTATGGTATTTGCATATGAATTATCATTATCGGAAATATGGGGGGAATATGCTATTCATGCAAATAAATGTTCACATGCTTGTTTTTTACTATTTCCGCTAACTGCATTAGCTGTGACTCTCTTTTTCGCATATCAATATGGTTACACTAACAGCGACATGTCCGTAGAGTTGATATTAGCTCGACATTTGGCAGATACTGGCCGCCTTCTAAGCACAGAATGGTTTTACACTACAGAGCTACGCTTTGCTAACACGCAACTCATCACAATGCCGCTCTTTTTATTTTTGGACAATTGGGCTACAGTGCGTCTTATTAGTGCTGTCATTGCGAACACTATCTTGCTCCTTTCGTACTTCTACATGATGAAACAGACGGTAGTGTCATGGCCTTTGATATGTTTGACTTCCGTTTTTCTAATGACACCGTATACCCATTCTCAGCTCTTAATATACGCATGGGGGTTATTCTATATACCCCATGCGGTTATCATGTTTTGTATGATTGGTCTTCTTCTCAAGCTCAAAAAAGAACACACACACTGGCACTTTACCATCTACTGTGCGCTGGCATTTGTCGCTGGCGTTGGTGGTGTTCGATATATCAAAAGCATAGCTGTTCCTTTGCTTTTGGCAGTAGGAATTATCGAGTTTGGCCGTATAAAAGCGAACCCGGAGTTTTTCGCTACTGAATACGATATACCTCTGCTCTTTGCAATGCGTAAAGCATATTTTAAGTTCCGTACAGCAGTTTTCGGTGTAGTCTTTATAGGGCTTGGTTTTGTTGTTAACATAACAGCATTTTCGCGTTACAACTTCGATAATATGGGCAGCATGGGCTATCAACCAACAGAAAATCTAAGAGCCACCCTACCCTCACATTTATCGGAGATATTCGGTATTCTAATCGAGTTTTTTGGCTATCGTCCAGGCGTGCGTTTTGTTTCGACTGAAGGAGTATTAAGCATCGCGGGCTTGATTTTTGCTATAGGAATAATAGCCATCACTGTCCACCTTGTACGAAAAATGCACTTTGTAGCTGATGAAAATATATTCGTAGTTTCTTTTGCTGTGGGCTCGCTGGTATTTTCCGTGTTTCTCTTGCTAGTGCCTGTTCAGCGCGGAGACTCTTTGATCAGTCGCTACTTATATCTCTCTATTATTTTCTATATTCCTATCCTCGCAATTTTTTTCTCTGGAATCCAGCGGAGATGGCATCAATTGGTAATTATATTCATAGTGTGCACAATATTGCTTGGACAAAGTGGGCATTTTATGCTACGCCATAGACACGATGGTGTGTCATACCGTAGACCAGTTGTTCAGTTCTTAGCAGAAAGCGGAATGAAATTTGGCTATGCATCTTTCTGGAATGCTGCTGTGACAACCGAGCTTAGTAATGGGGAGATAACCGTGGTTGGACTTTACGAGCAAATTGATTTTTCTCGAACAATTGGACATCAGATACATAGGTGGGGAATTCTGAAGCAGCATACACATTCGGTCCATCATCATAGTAATGAGGTGTTTCTACTGCTAGATCATAGTCAATTTGCGATAGCTATTGCTGTTAATGCCATTGACGTAGGGATAGTTGTTTTCGAATGTCCTCATTTTGTTGTCATACAGTTTGAAAATGTGGATACCTTATTAGGCGATCCGCTGCATGGTGACATATTAAAACATCTACTTCCGTTACGTTTTCCCGCACATACAGGCTGAGTAACCTTCTACAGGAACACAAATAGTATAGAACCCATGCCCCCCCGCTTGATAGAATAGCGGGGGTCTTTTTTTACCACGGAAGTTGAAATGTACTTGCAATATTATAATCAAACACCAATATTATGTATCCACTTTTCTCAAAAACCTCTATAGGCTCACCTAATGTATATTGCAAAAAAATGTTTGATTGAAAAAATTCATGTTCGTGGTAAGACAATAGTAGAAAGGTGTTGTCTGTGTGATAATTATAGTCATAAAATGCAGTGGAAACCAATACAGGAAAAGCAGCTAATTGGGCCGTATTCTCATCAAAATCTAGTACAGGGGCAATATGCGGATTAAATTCGAATTTAACGGTCAAAGAATGTGCATGCCAATTTGAGGCATAACCTACAGAAAGCCCTCTATCACGTAAAGCATCCCTTAGCGCCATGCTTTCGGAAAGGTATCTGCTTCGGGTCGGTCTATGGCTAACAATGTAGTTAACTCTTTCGAAGTTAAATGAAAACAATATCGCTAACAGCATGATGCAAGCAGCAGAACCTAACAAAAAACTTTTCTTGAACATATATTTATACAGAAAATACCCACTTAAAATCATTGATAATACTATATTGGTTATGAAGTAGCGTGCTGCCTCTGGATTCACCATTATAGGGGTAAATAATGCGATAAAAGCGGTCAAAGCTATGCCTGTCCATGAAAAGATAATCAAGCGTTTTACAACAATACTTTCATTTTTATATTGTTTTGTCAGACAAAAAGGCACGCCAAACAAAAATATAAACGAAGCAAAATATCTAATTACATAGGCCACTCCCCTTAAAGAGAAAAGCTCCGCTTGGTGCCCTATGCCAAAGTATGCCCAAATACCAGATATCATAAATATAAATGAACGAATAATTTCATTAATATTATTTCTTAAAATAGGATGACTTACAGATGCTTCGACAAAACGGTTTGCTGCTATCCAACGGTAAATCGAAAAACCAAGCAGTGCAAAGATAATTATACAAACACACCATAACGTGAATTTTTTTATATACGGCAAAACCTGATGGTATGACTCATTATGGTATTCAATTAAATATGACAAAGCAAAAGAAATGATAACTGGCAGCAATAAAACCGCGAAATAACGTGTGCCTGTTATAGACAAATAGAAAATTAACAAGCTTGAAAAAAACAAATGTTTTAGATCTAACTTACATGTTTCATTAATGGATAATGACAATAACATAAACGAAAAGAGTACAACCATTGACTCGTATCCGTATGCAGAATTACCGAACACAAAATTAGCATAAAGAAAGGATATGTATGAAAAAATAATTGGCACATAAAACAAATAGCTTTTGTCTTTAAACACATGTTTTCCATAAGCAAGCAATACTGCCAAAAAACCTATAGATTGGATAAATACAGCAATACTTCTCATTAACAACTGATCAAGCCCTAGAGGTGTGAGAAAAACTATGATTAAATTAAGATAAATTAGCCTTATATCGTGCCCAACTCTCCATTCGGAAGGTATTACTTGACCGCTGAGGATTTGTTCCCTTGCTAAAACATTGTATGATGCTAGATCACCATCAAACGCTGCTGCTGTACCAATAAAAATATGGTGAGTAGCCATACACAAAATAATAATAAGTATGCTCAGAAAAATTCTTTCCAAAATACCAAGTGTTTTTAAATACTTTATAATATACTGCACTTTACTCAGCTCACCACCTTGTCTTTAACAACTGTTCAACAAATCAGACATTTGTGTCAATAATCAATAAGAAATCTTCCTTATCTGTCGTAGGCGGGAGATATTAATTCGCTGCCCTACACTTTATCCACCTTTCCATTTGGCAGGGAGGCTATATGTGCTTCTTTGACGAGCAGTAATCACTGACCTGTAAGCGGATTTTGTTCTTCTACAAACCAGGAAATAGCCGCTTGTATAAACAAATCACTATCTATTTTCTTTGCAATTTCAGTCAATAGTTCCTTTATTTCTGGAATTTCATATAAATTAGGATAATCTTTTAATGCATAACAAATATACGTCTCATGATCTTCCCAGCTAGCATGTTTAGATAGCTGATTTACAATTTGAACAATGATTTCGTCGTCAGAAAGTCGTGGCTCTTCAATTATATCGAATTTAGCAAAGGAAGCAGGGAAATTTTTAATCAGTAAATAGTCTGTAAGAACCTTTCGTGGTATTGTATTTTTATCTATAGTATGTAATACACCCTCTCGCAATTCATAAGCTTTATAGCCCATATCATTTGCAAGTGACAGCATGGATAATATTGTTTCTCCTTGAAAGCAAAGTGTAAGGGCATTGCCTTCAATAAAAATAGGGGGATAACCACATTTGTCCAGAAAGCGTTTCATACCTCGCAAAGCCGCACACTCTGAGCCTTCAATATCAATTTTGATAAAATCTATTTGTTTAATATCATCATTTGAATCTATCCAATCATCTAATGTTATACAGCTAATTTCTTCATATGGAGTACCTGTCATTAAATCGTTTTGCACAAACCCATACGGTCCATTTTGCATGAAATATATTTTGCCGGTTTTATCCCAAATTGCAGTTTCGATTACACTAACATCAAAATCATTCAATACAATGCTACTTCTCAGTACAAATGCATTTTTCGAAGACGCTTCAAATGAATAACCTCTCCAACCATTAGCGGCAAAAGGAAGGGAAAATGCTCCAATGTTAGCTCCAATATCTAGAAAAGTACCTGTAGTTTTGAATAAGCTAAAAAGTTGAGTTTCAATAGTGACGATACCTTGCCTCGCATGTTCGGAGATAGAATCTGATGCGTCATTATTAATGCACCATAAAAACTGTTTGTCTGATAAATTGATTTCAGCAATGTCCATAATTCCAATAATTTGATTATCCGCTTGATTAACTGCTATCTCTACCCACTCTTTGAGCCATTCAGCGATGCCATTACGTACTACAGCCACTGTCAGAAAGTAACTGCCTGTTTTTTGATTGGAGAAATCAATGATATTGCTTAGGCTTTCACCAGAGTCTATAACAGAATTGCCATTCTGATCAATCAGCATCCAAGAGTAATTATCTGCACCAGCAGGTATCACTGTTGCTGTTGCTCCATCAACATTTACTGCAACTGGTGCATCGTCGCTTAGCCGTCCTATCCCTTCGTTAAACTGAAACCTCTCTTCCATTAGTTGCTTGAATTCAGGCGATTTCATAAAATGTTGCCTCAAATCATGATAGTCAGTAAAGCGTACATTTAAGACTTTATCATTTTCAGGCTCACGTCCTAAAATCAAATTGTAAGCCATTCTCACCATATCTTTGTCTTGACGCTTGAACAACTTCTTAAAAGACATAAGAATCCTCCAAAATATGATTTCCTTGCAGTTTATTCTACCAAAACTTGTCTCAACTTACAAGCCTGAAATAGCAAAAGCCTTAATCCTTCCCCCTCATCGTTACTATTGTGAACCCTCATCCCTCACCCTTGCCATTGCTCAGAGAGTAAAATTACAAATTACAGACGAGCAGGATCGGTTCCTACAGTTTCATAGGATATGGAGTTGCCAGCCTCGTACGAGCGACTGTCTTTCATAAGTCACTTGCACAAGCAGTAATTTTAATTCGTTGAATTGTTTTCTTATGTTTCAAGATATAAGTTTTCAGCTTCTCATTTTTGTTTTTGCACAATCCTTAGCTGGACTCGTTAATAAACTAAAACGCCGTATAATTAGGACGCTTCGCATAACCTTATATGCATGCCGGACTGCTCAGGCTCGCACCCCATATGCTCCTTCTTTATCAT